>Ga0209831_1001441_pt1 | contig 21865 bp, 24 predicted proteins | sample Maine_Asex4_meta_FD_187451 | JGI IMG/M metagenome (GOLD analysis project Ga0209831, IMG submission 187451) | Marine algal microbial communities from Maine, USA - Maine_Asex4_metaG (SPAdes) (version 2) | ecosystem: Host-associated > Algae > Red algae > Unclassified | place: Maine, USA | collected... | reverse complement strand
CGTCGTCCATGCCCGACAGGATCGAGGCGACGGACATGCCGAGCGTTTCGTAGACCGGGGCCATCCATTCGGCGTCGCGGCGGGCGAGGTAGTCGTTGACCGTGACGACGTGCACACCCTTGCCCGTCAGGGCGTTGAGATAGGCGGGCAGGGTGGCGACCAGCGTCTTGCCCTCGCCGGTCTTCATCTCCGCGATCTTTCCGTCATGGAGGATGTAGCCGCCCAGAAGCTGCACGTCGAAGGGGCGCAGGCCGATGGCGCGATAGGCCGCCTCGCGCACGGCGGCGAAGGCTTCGGGCATCAGGGCGTCGAGCGTCTCGCCCTTCTCGATGCGACCCTTGAATTCGTCGGTCTTGGCGCGCAGGGCCTCGTCGGACAGGGCCTTGAACTCGTCCTCCAGCGCGTTGGCCCCCAGCGCGACCTTCGTCGCGATCTTGACCTTGCGGTCATTGGCGGTGCCGAAGACCTTCTTCGCGATATTGCCCAAGCCCAGCATCTTCCAACAGCCTTTCCGCGGACGGGCCGGAGGCCCCCGCGTGCGTACGTTGCGTGTCGCGCCGGACCGCCCGGTCACGAAAAGTGTCGTCCCGCGCCCCGATTACACCTGTTACGGGCGAAAAGACGCCATTATCTAGGGCATACTCGGGGGCTGCCGGACACTTAAGCAGGGGTCGGGGGTATGTCAATGTCACCCACTTCGCACTAGGTATCCTTCGATGATCGACACCAACCGATTCGAGGTTTTCAAATGAACTATCGCCTGAAGGGCATCCTCGCCCTCGCCGCTGCCTTCGCCCTGCCATACGGTGCCTTCGCGCAGGACGTGTCCGAAGCCGACATGCAGGCCGCGCTGGAGAAATACGACGGCAGCGAAGTGCTCGCCACCGTCGGCGACCAGAAGGTGACGCTGGCCGATGCCGCGATGATCTACACCACCCTGCCGCCCGAAGTGGGACAGGTGCCCGCCGGTCAGCTCCTGAGCGGGATCACCGAACAGCTCGTCAGCGAAACGGCGCTCTACCAGCGGGCGATGGCCGACGGGCTGGCCGAGACCAGGGAGATGCAGAACCGCCTCGCCGCCATCCGCCGCAGCGCGCTGGCCGAAGCGTACCTGACCGCGCAGATCGAGGCGCGCATCACCGACGAGAGCCTGCGCGCGCAATACGACGCGATGACCAAGGATTTCGAGGGCGAGCAGGAAGTGAACGCCCGCCACATCCTCGTGAAGACCGAGGACGAGGCGAAGGCGCTGGTCGAGGCTCTGGAGGGCGGCGAGGATTTTGCGACGCTGGCCGCCGAGAAGTCGACCGGTCCGTCCGGCCCCAATGGCGGCAGCCTCGGCTGGTTCACCAGGGATGCCATGGTCGCGCCCTTCGCCGAAGCCGCGTTCTCGATGGAGAAGGGCGACGTATCGGCCCCCGTGCAGACTCAGTTCGGCTGGCACGTCATCAAGGTCGAGGACATGCGTACGCAGCAGCCTCCTGCCTTCGAGCTGATGGCCCCCCAGATGCGCCAGCAGGCGTCGCAGGGCGTCGCGCAGGAGATCATCGCGGAGATTCGAGGCGAGACCGAAGTCGAGGAAGCCTCCGAGATGCCCCCCGCCTTCCTCGTGCGCCGCGAAGAGATGTACAAGTAAGACGCTGACTCCCCGGCCCGCTTCGTGTACGCGAGGCGGGTCTTTTTGATTTCACGACCCCGGGGGGAGCGACCATGGGCCAGAAGACCGAACCGGCGGTATCGCCCCTCGCCCCGAAAACGCGGCCCCAGATCGCCCCCGTCGCCGGAGTCATCCTCGCCGCCGGGGCCGCCGGGGTCCGCTACGAGAGCCGGACCGACGTGATGCTCGCGCGCGTGGCGCCGGGGTCGGCCATGGCGGGGGTCTTCACCCGCTCCTCCACCCGCTCCGCGCCCGTATTGTGGTGTCAGGATGCGCTGGCGAAGACCGGCGGGACCGCGCCCGAGGGCAAGCCCTTCGGCATCGTGGTCAATTCCGGCAATTCCAACGCCTTCACGGGCCGCGCGGGCGAGGAAAGCGTGCGGGCGCTGGCCACCGGCGTCTCCCGCGTGCTGGGCACGGACGAGGGAGCCGTCTATCAGGCTTCCACCGGCGTGATCGGCGAGCGCCTGCCGCACGCGAAGATCGAGGCCGTGCTGGACGACCTCGCCGCCAGCCTGTCGCCCGATGCGTGGCACGAGGCGGCGGCGGCGATCATGACGACCGATACCTTCCCGAAACTGGCGAGCGCCACGGCGCAGATCGGCGGCAAGACCGTCACCGTCTCGGGCTTCGCCAAGGGGTCGGGCATGATCGCGCCCGACATGGCGACGATGCTGGGCTTCGTCTTCACCGATGCCGCCATCGCGCCGCCCGCGCTGCAAGCGATACTGAAAGCGGCCACCGATGCCAGCTTCAACGCCATCACCGTCGACAGCGACACCTCGACCTCCGACACCGTCCTGCTCGCCGCGACGGGGCAGGCGGGCAACGACCCCGTGACCGACGCGGATGACCCCGCCGCCGCCGGGTTCCGCGAGGCGCTGGGCGCCGTCATGCAGGATCTGGCGCATCAGATCGTGCGCGACGGGGAGGGGGCGACCAAGTTCATCCGCATCGACGTGACCGGCGCCGAGACCGACACCGCCGCCCGCACGATCGCGCTCTCCATCGCCAATTCCCCGCTGGTCAAGACCGCCTTCGCCGGGGAAGACCCCAACTGGGGCCGCATCGTCATGGCCGTCGGCAAGTCCGGCGAGGCCGCCGACCGCGACCGCCTGACCATCCGCTTCGGCGATATCACGGTGGCCGAAAACGGCTGGGTCGCCGAAACCTACCGCGAGGAGGACGGCGCCGCCTACATGAAGGCCGCCGAGCTGGCCGTGACGGTCGACGTGGGTATCGGGGAGGGCCGCTCGACGGTCTGGACCTGCGACCTGACGCATCGGTATATCGAGATCAACGCGGATTACCGCTCTTGAGGATCGTCCTCGTCTCCGCCGTCGCCCTCGTCGATCCCGACGGGCGGGTCCTGCTGGCCCGGCGCCCCGAGGGCAAGGCGATGGCGGGGCTGTGGGAGTTTCCGGGGGGCAAGGTCGAGCCGTGGGAGACGCCGGAGGCGGCGCTGATCCGCGAGTTGCGCGAGGAACTGGGCATCGACACCGAGGAAAGCTGCCTCGCGCCGCTGACCTTCGCCAGCCATGCCTATGACGATTTTCACCTGCTGATGCCGCTCTTCGTCTGCCGCAAGTGGCAGGGCACCCCCGCCCCGCGCGAGGGGCAGGTGCTGGAATGGGCGCGGCCCAATCGCCTGCGCGACTATCCGATGCCCGCCGCCGACATCCCGCTCATCCCGATGCTGCGGGATTTACTGTGACGGCTCTTCGAGCCAGAGTTCCCCCAGATCGAGGGTAATGGCGGCGAAGGGTGCAACCGACACCCTGTCGTCATCGCCCCATGCGCCGATACGGACCCACCGCTCTGCATCCTGTCCCGCATCCGACCGCTCGAAAGCTTCCAGCGTGCGACCCAACGGGTCGAGAATCCAGTAATGAGCGACCCCGTGCGCCAGATACACGTCGCTCTTGGTGCCGCGATCCCGACGGGCGGTAGAAGGTGACGCGATCTCGCAGACCCAGTCGGGCGGGAGCGTCATGTAGGGAACGCGGGGATAGACCGGCAGTCTCTCGCGCCGCCATCCGGCAAGATCGGGGTCGAGGACGTTGGTCTTCTCGCCCTCGAAGTGGATTTCCGGCTCGACCTTGATCCACCAGCCGCCGGGGCCACCCCGGTTCATCTGGAATTGATAGACTAGTTCGGCGGCGACGATATCCGACGCGTAGCCGTGCGGCGAGGCCGGGCGCGGTTGCAGGTAGAGGTCGCCCTGCACGATCTCGGCCCGCATCCCCTCGGGGGCGTCGATCACGTCCTGATAGGTCGCGTTCGGCTTGGTGAGAGGTGTCCGGTGTTCCATGCCGCGAGGATAGCACGGAACACCGGAGCCGCAAATCAGCCCTTCTTGAGCACCCGCCGCCCCAGTAACTCCGCGATCTGCACGGCGTTCAGAGCGGCGCCCTTGCGCAGGTTGTCGCTCACGCACCACAGGTTGATCGCGTTGTCGCGGGTCTGGTCGTCGCGGATGCGGCTGACATAGGTGGCGAAATCGCCGACGCAGTCGACGGGCGTGATGTAGCCGCCGTCCTCGCGCGTATCGACCACGAGGATGCCGGGCGATTCGCGCAGGATGTCGCGCGCCTCGTTCGCGTCGAGCGGCTGCTCGAACTCGATATTGATCGATTCGGCATGGCCGACGAAGACGGGCACGCGCACGCAGGTCGCCGTGACCTTGATCTTGGGATCGACGATCTTCTTCGTCTCGACCACCATCTTCCACTCTTCCTTGGTGGAGCCGTCCTCCATGAAGGTGTCGATATGGGGGATGACGTTGAAGGCGATCTGTTTCGGGTAGACCTTGGGTGCGACTTCCTGACCCGGGACGAAGACGCCCTTGGTCTGGTTCCACAGCTCGTCCATCGCCGCCTTGCCGGAGCCTGAGACCGACTGGTAGGTCGATACGACGACGCGGGTGATGGTCGCGCGGTCGTGCAGGGGTTTGAGCGCCACGACCATCTGTGCGGTCGAGCAGTTGGGGTTGGCGATGATGTTCTTCTTCGCATAATCCATGATCGCGTCGGGGTTCACCTCCGGCACGATCAGCGGAACTTCGGGGTCGTAGCGGTAGAGCGACGAGTTGTCGATCACCACGCATCCGGCGGCGGCGGCCTTGGGCGCATGGGTCTTGGACCCGTCTGACCCGATGGCGAAGAGGGCCATGTCCCAGCCCGCAAAATCGAACTGCTCCAGATCGCGCACCTTGAGCACGTCGTCCCCGAACGTCACTTCCGTGCCCGCCGAGCGGCGGGAGGCGAGCGCGGCGATCTCCGTGATGGGAAATTCGCGCTCGGCGAGGATGTTCAGCAATTCGCGGCCCACGTTGCCCGTGGCCCCGACGACGGCGACGCGGTAGCCCATCGCGCATACTCCGGTATGAAAGGGTTGGAAACGCCGCCATCCCTAGACGATTGTGCGGCGCACGCAAACGATTTTGCGCGATGTCCGCAGGACGGCGCACGGCATGACGAAAAAGACCCCGCCGGAGCGGGGCCTTTCGTCGGTGTGGTGGTTGCAGAAGGCTTACCAGCTATAGGTCGCGCCCGCACGGCCCCCGAAAGTGCTTTCGGAGAAGCCGGTGCCGACGCCGACGTTGAACTGGACGTTCGGGTTCACCCGCGCGGAGAAGGAGAAGGCGACCGCCTGCTCGCCCTCGAAGGTGCCGACGCCGCCCGACAGGGCGAAGGTGTGACCCACCGGCACGGTCGGGGAGTCGAGCGCCAGCGCCATCGCGATGCCCTCGCGGTTCTCGTCGATATCCTGCGCGAAGCCGGAGAGACGATTGTTGAGCGCCCCCCCGTCGGAGACGAGGTTGCCGTTCGCATCCGCGCTGACGACGCCGGGGGCGAGGCCGGGCAGGGAGTAGGTGCTGGCGGCGGTGCCGAGGGTGACCTGGTCGGGTGCGGTCGCCCGCGCGCCGTTGCCGATGGCGACCGAGTTGGCGCCGCTGGCCAGGGACAGGTTGCCCAGTGCGATGGCACCGGCGCCCGATGCGTTGGCCGCTTCGCCGACCGCAGTCGCGCGCACGCCCGTCGCGCTGGCGAGGTGGCCGAAGGCCTGCGCCCGCTCGGCCCCGGCATTGGCGCGCCACCCGACGGCCGTCGCCCCCGGCCCTTTCGCGACACTCTCGCCCCCGAGGGCCGAGGTGGAGTTGCCCGCCGCGACGGCGGTGTCGCCCAGCGCGAGGGCATCGATGCCGGTCGCGATCGTCTCGTTGCCGATGGCGGTGGAGAAATCGCTCTGGGCGTCCGCGTTCTCGCCGACCGCGAGCGAGCGTTCGCCCTGCGCCGTGGCGAGGTGGCCGAGAGCGGTCGCGCGCGTGTCGGTCGCTTCGGCGCGCCAGCCGTAGGTCGTCGTCCCCGCGCCGACCGCGAGCGCCTGTCCGCCGACGACGGTCGTCGAGGGGCCGGTCGCCCTGGTCGCCCGCCCGGTCGCGCCGTCCCGGTTGCCGCCGATGGCGATGGCATCGCCGCCCGCCGCGATGGCCGTATCGCCGACGGCGATGGTGAAGACGTCCGAAGCGATGCTGTTCGCACCCAGGGCGGTCGAGTTGTCACCGGTTGCGGTGGCATTGAAGCCATAGGCGGTAGCATCGACGCCCGTGGCCGTCGCGCCCCCGATAACGAAGCCACCGATGGCGGTCTGCTGCGCAAACGCGCTTCCCGCGCCGAAGACCAGCGCGAGGGACCCCGCACCGGCCAGCAGAGACGCCTTGAAGTTCATTTTTCGTAAGATCGACATGCCATGCAACTCCCGTGATCTGTATTTGATTTCCGCTGTACAATGGCGGGAGGCGCGGACAAATCGCAATGCAATACTGTTGCAGCGAAGAATTATTTTCTAAGATCAGGATAGACGAAACCAAGAAGGCTTCTGTCTCGAAGCAAGATATTGGTTCATCGTTTCACGACTGCGCTGCCTCCCGCCCGTCGCTCTTTATGAAGGGGTGCGAAAAAGCTGGACGCAAACGGCGACCGCGTGTCTCCTCGACGCGAGGGGATGTTTCCGGGGGGCGCCTGTGCTGAAGACACCGTATCTGTTGTTTCTGGGCGACGCCAAGGACGCGCTCGCCGCCAAGGTTGCCCAAGGCATCCGCGACTGGCGACCCGAGAACGCCGTGGGGCAGATTCGGCTGGCCGGATGCGCCGCCGATCTGGGCATTCCCGATATGAGCATCGCCGAATCGATGGAGCGGGGCGCGCGCACGCTGGTCGTCGGGGTCGCCAATCGGGGCGGCTTCATCGCCGAGGAGTGGATCGACGTGCTGGTCGAGGCGCTGGAAGCGGGGATGGATCTGGCCGCCGGGCTGCACAACAGGCTGGCCGACGTGCCGCGCCTCGCCGAGACCGCCGCGCGGCTGGGGCGCGAGCTGCACGACGTGCGCCACCCCACGCGCGCCTACCCGGTCGGCAGCGGAGCGCAGCGCCCGGGCAAGCGCCTGCTCCCCGTCGGGACCGATTGCTCCTGCGGCAAGATGTACACGGCGCTCGCCATCGAGAAGGAGATGCGCGCGCGCGGCTGGAAGGCGGATTTTCGCGCGACGGGCCAGACCGGCATCCTCATCACCGGCGAGGGGGTGAGCATCGACGCGGTGATCTCCGACTTCATCTCCGGCGCGGTCGAGACGCTGGCCCCTGCGAACGACCCCGACCACTGGGATCTGGTGGAGGGGCAAGGCTCGCTTTTCCACCCCGCCTATGCCGGGGTGACGCTCGGCCTGATCCACGGCGCGCAGGCCGACGCGCTGGTCCTGTGCCACGAACCGACCCGCACCCATATGCGCGCCCTGCCCGAGTATCCCGTGCCCGACATGGCCGCGGTGATGGACATGACGCTCCCCCACGCGCATCTGACGAACCCGGCGGCGCGCTTCGTCGGCGTGGCGATCAACACGGCCAGACTGGACGACGCGGCGGCGGAGCGCTTTCTGAAGGAGACGGAAGCCCGCTTCGGCCTCCCGACCATCGACCCGGTGCGCACGGGGGTGGGGCGGATCGTGGACGGGCTGGGTTGATTGTTCACGGAAAGTTCTGTTAAAGATCGGCGGTTCCTGCACTCATGAACGGGTCGAGACCTTTGGCGATATCGTCGATCAACATCTATTGCGACGAGAGCGGTCATCTGGAGAATGACGGGTCGAGCGTCATGGTGCTCGGCTCGGTGCGATGCGATGTCCGAAGCGTCAGAAGAGTGTCCTTCGCGATCCGCGCCCTCAAGGCCAGTCACGGCCTCTCGCGCGATTTCGAAGTGAAGTGGACGAAGATCTCTCCGGCAAAAGCCGAGTTCTACACCGATCTCGTGAAGCTGTTTCTCGACGACGACGCCCTGCGGTTCAGGGGCGTGCTGGTTCCCGACAAGGCTCTCCTGGACCACGGAGCCTTCGATCAGACGCATGACGATTGGTACTACAAGATGTACTACGTCATGCTCCATCCGGTCCTCGATACCGGGCACGCCTACCGCATCTATCTCGACATCAAGGATACGCGGGGGGGAACCAAGACGCGATGTCTTCACGACGTCCTTTGCAGCAAGCTGCGCGATGACGACAGGCAATGCGTCCGACGGGTGCAGCAGGTCCGGTCGCATGAAAGCGAGATACTCCAGCTCGCCGATCTCCTGATCGGGGCCATCGCTTACGAGAACCGGGAGCTGTCCGGCAATGACGGGAAGCGGCGGGTCGTCCTGGCACTGCGGGACGCATTCGGCGCGGAGGCTCTCACGGTATCGTCGTCGCGGGCCGAGACGAAGTTCAACCTGCTGGCCTGGCGACCGGCCGGAGAGAACCCGTGACCCCTCCCGATCTTCTGAGGTTCGCGGATCATGGGGGAGACTGGGCGGCTTACGAGGCGGCGCTCTATGCCGTCTTCGAGCGCGATATCCTGGGCAGGCCGGGATTGCGGTTCGAGGGCGCTCCGGTCAACGCGCGCCGGATACCGGAATACGAGCGACGCTGGGCCGCCTACTGGCACCTGATCTCGGAAGGGCGGGTCGAGGAGGACCGGACGCCGGACCTCAGGCGATGCGAACGACTGCCATGGGTCCGCTGGATCATCGAGTCGGCGGCGACGCATCCCCTGATCGACTGCTGGAAGCAGGATCGCGGAAGCGATAAATCTGTGCTTCTCTGGTACGATGAGCAGTATCTGGTCATTCTCGCGCAGAGGAGCAACTACTACCTGCTCAAGACGGCCTTTCTCGTCGACCGTTCCCACCGGGTCGCGAAGTTCCGCAAGGAGAGGGACGAGTACAGGCGCCGAAACGGCTGAAGCCGCCACAGAGAACTGCGACGGCTTCGAAAACTCTTTCTACACATGGCAGGTGAGCTGGACGAGGATGTATCCGAAATTCGTGATTTTGTCAACCTATCGGAGTATCGCCATGCCCCCCACCCTCACCGCCACCGCCGAGACCTTCCCCATGGACGGCACCTTCACGATCTCGCGGGGGAGCCGGACGGAGGCGCGGGTTGTGACGGTGACGGTGCGGGACGGCGAGCATGTGGGGCGGGGGGAATGCGTGCCCTATCCCCGCTACGGCGAATCGGTCGAGAGCGTGCTGGCGCAGATCGAGGGCGCGGGGCCGATGGAGACGCCGCGCGATGCGCAGGCGATGCCCGCCGGGGCCGCCCGCAATGCCGTCGATTGCGCGCTGTGGGATCTCGAAGCCAAGCGCAGCGGGGAGCCGGTCTGGCGGTTGCTCGGCCTGCCGGAGCCGCGCCCGGTGACGACGGCCTACACCCTGTCCCTCGGCACGCCCGACGCGATGCGGGCAAAGGCGGCGGAGCATGCGGGTCGGCCATTGTTGAAGATCAAGCTGGGCGGGGAGGGCGATCTGGAGCGGCTGCGCGCGGTTCGCGCCGGTGCCCCGGATGCGCGGCTGATCATCGACGCGAACGAGGGGTGGACGCCCGACAGCTACGCCGCGCTCGCCCCCGAATTGCTGGCGCTGGGCGTTGCGATGGTCGAGCAACCTCTGCCCGCCGGGGAGGACGAGGCCCTGCGCGGGATGGAACGCCCGCTCCCCGTCTGCGCCGACGAGGCGTGCCACGACCGCGCGTCCCTGCCCGCCCTGCGCGGCAAGTACGACATGATCAACATCAAGCTCGACAAGACCGGGGGCCTGACCGAGGCGCTGGCCCTGCGCGATGCGGCGCGGGAAATGGGGTTCGGCATCATGATCGGCTGCATGGTCGGCACGTCGCTGGCCATGGCTCCGGCCCTTCTGGTGGCGCAGGGGGCCGAGGTGGTCGATCTCGACGGCCCGCTCCTGCTCGCGCAGGATCGCGAGACGCCGATGGTCTTCGAGGGCAGCACGCTGCACCCGGCGCCCCGCGCGCTCTGGGGCTAGAACACCCAGCCCCGGGTCACGGCCATGTTCGTCCTTGGCTGCACGGGCGTGAGGACGGGGCGCACGATCGTCGGCACCGGTGCGTGCGGGGGGTCGAGCCTGTAGGCCGGAGCATCCTGAAGGATCAGCGGCGGCGGCGCGGGCGGGGGGTCGAGTGCGAAGAGCGGGTACGGCTCGGCGACCGTCGACGGCTCGACATAGGGGGCGAGGGGGGCCATCTGCCCCGCGTCCTTGCCCTGCGCTTCGAGGATCGCGGCGCGCACGGGCACGACCTTGGCGAAGGTGTTCGTCGTCCCCCCGATGTCGCTGAACCCGTTGGCATGGACCACCGCCACCAGCGCATCCTCCTCGTCGAAGACGCAGGAACCGGAGAAGCCGCCGATGACGCCTTCCGCCGCGATACCCTTGTCGGAATCGTGCAGTTCGATCCACCAGAAGGGCGGCACGGGGTCGTCGAGATAGGCGATGCCGGGCACGATCTCGCCGTCGCGGTCGCGCGCCGGGTAGCCGTGGATCGACAGCGCCATGCCCGCGCGCGGGGCGGGGTAGTCCTCCGCGTCCAGCCTGGCGGGGTCGATGCCGAGAAAGGACCAGTCGGAGACGGGATCGGACGCCGTCACGGGGTCGGTCGGCCCGACCAGCGGCATGCCGTTCTCGGTGACATGGGCGACGGAGATGTAGCCGCGCCTGCCCAGACCCAGAAACCCCCGCCTGTTCAGCTCGCACACCGTCCCCCAGCTGGCCGCGCCGTCGCCGCGATAGAACACGCGCTCGGCCCGGGGCGAGACGCTTTCGGAACACGCGACGAGCGCGGAAAGCAGGGCGAGGGCGGCGAGTATACGAGTCATTCGATTCCCTTCCAAGTAGTCTACCTTCAGTCGTATGTTCTATTTTTGTTCACGTCAAGAACAGGCGATCACATTTCCCCCGCACCCGCCGCGATCAGGTCGGCGATCCGGGCGCAGTCTTCCACGCTGAAGGTCAGCGGCAGGCGCATGTCGAACAGGCCCGCGAGGATCGCGTCGGTCTGCGGCAGGTCCTGCGCGGGGACGTAGCGCCAGCTATGATGGTTCGACGTGAAGGCGACCGGGTCGGCGGCGCCGAACCACTTTAGCTCCACCCCCAGCGCCTTCATCCGCGCCACGAACCGCTCGCAGTCGTCGGGCGAGAAACCGGGGGCGAGGAACTGGATGGAGCTGGCGACGTAGGATTCCTGCGGCGGGCGGTGGGGCATGTACAGCCCGTTCACCCCGGCCAGACGGTCCGCGATGGCGGCATAGCGCGCGTTCCACCGCGCCGCGTTCGCATCCAGCGTCTCCAGTTGCGGCAGCAGGATCGCGGCGCGCAGGTTGTCCATCCGCCCCGACATGTTGGGCGTCTCCATGCGGATCGTCTCGAAGGCTTCGGGCGGGGGTGCGGCGCGGTGGCGGGCATAGAGCATGTAGGACCCCGACATCATGATCGCCCGGGCCATGAACGCCGGGTCGTCGGAAGTGAGCAGCCCCCCTTCGCCGGAATTGATATGCTTGTAGGTCTGCGTCGAGAAACATCCCGCCAGCCCGAACCCGCCCGAGGGTCGCCCGTTCCATTTGGCCCCCATCGTATGCGCGCAATCCTCGATCAGCGTGACGCCGTGGCGGTCCAGCAGGGCACACAGCGCGTCCATATCCACCAGATGCCCGCGCATGTGCGAGAGCATCAGTACCCGCGCCCCGCTCTCGCCGATGCGCCGCTCCAGATCGTCCAGATCGATGACCAGATCGCGCGTGATCTCCACCAGCACCGGCTCGCCCCCCACGGCGGCGATGGCCCCCGGCACGGGCGCGAGGGTGAAGCCGTTGGTCAGCACCTTGTCCCCCGGCTGCACCCCGGCGGCCCGCAGCGACACCGAGAGCGCGTAGCCGCCCGACGCGCAGGCGAGGCAGTATTTCGCCCCCTGATACGCCGCGAAGGCTTCTTCCAGCCGCGCGGCGGGCGCGATCTCCCCGTCGCCGGTATTGTAGCGATGCAGCCGCCCCGACCGCATCACCGCCACCGCCGCCGCGATGGCCTCTTCGGAGATGGGTTCCTGCTGGGTGAAATTGCCGGTGAAGGGGGTCATGGGGGCGGGCCTTTCAGGGAGGGTTGCGCGGTCATCTATGCATCGGAACGGCGATCCGCCAAGGCAATCCTTCACCCTCCCTTGACCGGATGACGGGGCGTGGTATCAAGAACGAAACAGGACCGCATGCCATGACCACTGCCATCGACAAGGAGCGCCGACGGGGGCGCGGGGCCGCGTCCAATGCATCGGGCCGGTTCGAGGGCGAGACGCGCGAGGCCGTGGATGACGGGTGGGAGAGCGCCGCCGACCTGCCACCTGTCCCGGTCGAGATCACGCGCGAGGCGGCGCGTTCGATCGTGTCGCGCAATACCTCGCCGGATCTGCCCTTCGACCGGTCGATCAGTCCCTATCGCGGCTGCGAACACGGATGTATCTACTGCTACGCCCGGCCCAGCCATGCGTATCTCGGCCTGTCGCCCGGTCTCGATTTCGAGACGAAGCTGACGGTCAAGCCGGGGGCCGCCGACCTGCTGCGCGCCACATTGGACAAGGCGGGATACAAGCCCGCCCCCATCGAACTGGGCGCGAATACCGACCCGTACCAGCAGATCGAGCGCGAGCATGGCACGACGCGCTCGCTGGTCGAGGTGCTGCTCGCCTATCGCCACCCTTTCGGCATCACGACCAAATCGGCGTCGGTGCTGCGCGACCTCGATCTGCTGCGCGAGGCGGCGGATCTGGGCATCGTGCGGGTGGCCGTGTCGGTGACGACCCTCGACAATCGTCTCAGCCGCGCGATGGAGCCGCGGGCGAGCGCGCCGCATCTGCGGTTCCGGGCGATGGAGACGCTGGCGCGGGCGGGGGTGCCGGTCACGGCGATGGCCTCGCCCATGATCCCCGCGCTCAACGATCACGAGATGGAGGCGCTGCTGGAGCGGGCGCGCGATGCGGGGGCGAGCGCGGCGCATTACTCGGCCCTGCGCCTGCCGCGCGAGATCGGCGGGCTGTTCCGCGAATGGCTGGAGGAGCACTATCCGGGCCGCGCCGCGCGGATCATGGGCCACATCCGCGCGATGCATGGCGGCAAGGATTACGCGCCCGACTGGGGCACGCGCATGACCGGGACCGGCCCCTATGCCGCGCTGATGAAGATGCGCTTCGAGAAGACCGTTGCGCGTCTGGGTCTCGACACCGACCGCATGGGCCAGCGCGCCGATCTCTTTTGCCGCCCGCCGAGGCCGGGGGATCAGCTCGACCTGTTCGCAGGGTAGCGCGGCGCGGCGCGGACGGGTAGATGAGAGGCGAAACAGCCAACGGACCTCGCACCATGCCCTACACGACCTTCGACCGAACCACAAAGATCGCGCCTTCCATCCTCGCCGCCGATTTCGCGAATTTCGGAGCCGAATGCGCGGCGGTGGAGGCCGAAGGGGCCGACTGGATTCATATCGACGTGATGGACGGGCATTTCGTGCCCGCGATCACCTTCGGCCCCGCGACGGTCGAGGCCCTGCGCTCGCATGTGAAGGGCGTGATGGACGTGCATCTGATGATCGAGAATCCGGACGCCTATATCGGCGCCTTCGCCGAGGCGGGGGCCGACATCCTGACCGTGCATGCCGAGGCGTGCCGCCACCTCGACCGCACGATCGCCGCCATCCGCGAACTGGGGTGCCGCCCGGGGGTCGCGCTGAACCCGCATACGCATGAGAGCGCGCTCGATTACGTGATCGACGATATCGATCTGGTCTGCGTCATGACCGTCAATCCCGGCTTCGGGGGGCAGAGCTTCCTGCACAGCCAGCTCGACAAGGTCGCGCGCATCCGCGAGAAGATCGGCGACCGGGACGTGCATATCGAGATCGACGGCGGTGTGACGGTGAAGACGGCCCCGCTCGTCTCGCGCGTCGGGGCCGATGCGCTGGTCGCCGGGTCGGCGGTGTTCAAGGGCGGGTCGGTCGGGGACCGGGCCGTCTACGGCCGCAATATCGCGGCGATTCGCGAGGCGGCGGCTCAGTAGCGGATCGCCAGCAGATCGAGATGCCCGGTCACGCATCGCTCGGCCCCCCGCCGCGCCGCGCGCCACTCCTCCGCTTCGCCCGCATCGCACCCGGCCTCCACCGCCGCCCCCACGATCCCGTCGGCCAGCGCATCCATCAGCGCCCCGTCGCGCCCCCGCTCCAGCCGCCACGGCGACGGGGCGAGGGTGACGGCGTAGCCTTCCGCTTCCAGCGCGCGGGCGAGGATCGCCGCGCCCGTCGGTCCGGCGGCGGGGCCGAAGCCCTTGTCGCGGCGTTGATGCGCGTCGAAGGCGCGGGAGACGGCGAGATCGGCGGGGTGGTCTGGCGACCAGCTCTCGGTCCCGTCATAGGTCAGCGCGGCGTAGACGATGCGACCCTGCGCCATGCGGGCGAAATGCGCGATCCAGTCCTCGGAAACCAGATCGAACAGGGCCGACGCCGTGATCGCATCCGCCTCCCGCATCAGAACGGTATCGAGATCGCGCGCCAGATCGGCCCGCAGGATGCGCGCCCCCGGCACGCGCCGCTCGGCCTCGGTCAGCAACGCCGCATCGTTATCCGTCAGCGTCCATTGCGCACCCGGCACGCCCAGCGCCCGGGCGGTCGAGCCGGTGCCGGACCCCAGATCAAGCAGGCGCGGGGCAGGGGGCAAAGCGGCGAGGAAGGCGGCGCGCAATTGCGCGTCGCGCGCCCGGTCGTCGGCCTCGGCGCGCAGGGCCAGCCAGTCGGAGGAAAATCCGCTCATGCTTCCACTCCCATCGCTTCGGCGATTCGCCTTGCCGTCTCGTCCCACCCGGGCCGCGACCGGGCAAGGGCGTGGCTCTCGCCCCCCATCCGCCGCCGCAGGGCCGCATCGGCCAGCACGGCGCGCAGGGCCTGCGCCAGCGCGTCCGCATCGGCGGGGGGCACCAGCCGGGCAACGGGGGCGGTTTCGGGCAAGGCTCCTGCGCGGGTCGCGATGACGGGCAGACCGTGGGCCATCGCCTCGGTCACCGCCATGCCGTAGCCTTCGTGCAGCGAGGGTGCGACGAAGGCGTCGGCGTTGCGATAGGCGTCCGACAGCTCCGCCGCCGAAACCGGCCCGTGCAGGGCGATCCGTTCGTTCAGGCCTGCATTGTCGACCGCCTCGCTGATGCGCGACGCCTCGTCGGGGTCCATGTCCTGCGCGCCGTATATCGCGCAGGTCCATGGCAGGTCGGCACAGGTCGCAAGCGCCTCGATCAGGTAGCGATACCCCTTGCGCGGGGTCAGCGAGCCGACGGCCATCAGCTGGGGCGGATCGCCTGCAAGCGGCGCGGGGTCGGCACGGTCCAGCCCCGGCTCGGCCACCGTGATGCGCGTCGCTTCCACCCCGAACCGGCCGATCAGGTCGCGGGCGGTCAGCGGGCTGGTGACGACGATATGGCGGGCATGGGCGAGGGCATCGCGCTCGATGGCAAAGGCCCGCTCGCGCCGGGCATCGGACAGCCCCGTCTCGTCGCAGAGCGGATGATGCAGCAGGACGACCGCCCCCGCCCGCGCGGCGAGGTCGGCGGGAAAGGCGCCGTAGGCCAGCCCGTCGACCAGCAACGGACGGGGCGCATCGGCCAGCGCCGCCCCTGCCGCCTCCAGTGCCGCCGCATCCGGGGCGGGAAAGGCACCCGAAAGCGGCACGACCTCGCACCCGATCCCCCGCTTCGCCCATTCCTCCATCACGCGGCGGGCATAGGCATAGCCCCCCGTCGGCGAGCCGAGATCGCCCGGTATCGCGAAGCCGATCATCCTTCGGCAACCGCTCCCTCGTACCACGCCCGCGCCACGTGGCTCTCGCCCAGCGTCACGCGGATGCGTCCGATCCCCTCGCCCCCCGGTCCCAGTGCACCGGAACGCGCCGCCTCGGTCATCGCATCGAAGATGTGCTTCGCGACGACTTCGGTGGTCGAGTTGCGCCCCTCGAATGCCGGATGCTCGTCGAGATTGGCGTAGTTCAGCGGCCCGAGCGTGCTTTTAAGCGCATCATGCGCCCGCCCGATATCGACGACGATCCCGTCCTCGGTCAGGTCCTCGCGATAGAAGGCGACATCGACCACGAAGGTCGCCCCGTGCAGCGCCTGCGCGGGGCCGAAGACGTCGCCGCGAAAGCTGTGCGCGATCATGATGTGGTCGCGGACCTCGATGGCATACATGTGCCCGCCCCCTCAGTAGAACAGCCACCACGGACGGTCGTCTTCGCGATAGGTCTGCGCCGCGTCGTTGAGCATGTCGGTGATGAGCGTTGCCGACACGGACCCCAGAGCCTGAGGGTCGCGATAGGCGGCCGGAGCGATGGAGAACGTGCCGACCCCGAGCCGCCGGTAGCCGTCCACGAAGGTCAGCGTCGAGGAGGCGAGGGGCTGGCCCGGCTGGATGCGCAGATGTGCATGGAGCGCGGGCGCCTGGGCCGGGTTGATCGCCCGAAAGCTGCCCCCCGCGCCGAGGCGGGCGGGAAAGCGCATGTTCTGCGCCACGATCACGGGGTTCAGCCCGATGCTCTCGGCCCCTTCCACGATCAGCGGATATCCGGGTCCGCCCACGGTCGTGCGGTTGAGCGAGGACTTCGCGATGACCGATTGCGAAACGCTCGCGGGGGCGCACCCGACGAGGGCGAGCGCGAGGAGGATGGCGGCGGGCGATTTCATCGGAGACCTCTTGTCAGGATCGAAAGCGTTTCGTGGTCATATAGGTCGTGGCCCCGAGTTTGCACGGGGAGGGGGCATCACAGTCCTGTATGCCGGAGTAAGCGACCCATGAAAGATTTCGGTACGGATACGCCGGACGGTTTCGCGCGCTTGCCGGGTGAAGAGACGCTGACGGTCTCGGTTCTGGACCTGAGCGACGTGGATGCGCCGTTTCGCGCGGCGTGGCGGGCGCTGGATGACGATCTGGAAGTGCCCAATCCGTTCTTCGCCGAATGGTTCCTGCGGCCCGCGCTCGCCCATCTGGATGCGGAGAATGCCGTCAGGCTCTGCGCGGTCCGGCGGGAAGACGGGGCGCTGGTCGCCTTGTTCCCTTTCGAGATCGGCACGCGCTATGCCCGGTTGCCGCTGCGCCATGTGTGCATATGGCGTCACGGGCACGCCTATGACGGCACGCCCCTGCTGCGGCGCGGCTACGGGCTGGCGGCCTTCGCGGCGATCCTCGACTGGCTCGACGGGCGGCCCTGCGGCGCGCGGTTCCTGCGCCTGACGCAGCTTCCCTATGACGAGACGATGCGCGCGATCGTGAACGATGCCTGCGCCCTCGCCGACCGCCCCCCGCGCGAGCAGTCGCGGGTCGAGCGCGCGGTGCTGCCAGCGGGGGGGGATTACGACGCCACGATGGCTGCCGCGATGCCGGGCAAGAAGCGCAAGGAACTGCGGCGTCAGGAGCGACGCTTCGGCGAACTGGGGGTCGCCCGCTTCATCGACCTGCCCACCAGCGACCCGGCCATCGCGCAGGCGGCGGAGGATTTCATCGCGCTTGAAAGTGCGGGCTGGAAGGCCGCCGCCGACCACGGCGAGCCGCTGGCGCGCAGCGCGGCGGAGCGGGCGTTCTTCATGGAGGCGATGCGGGCCGGGGCGGAGGAGGGCACGGTCTCGTGCCTCGCCCTGACGCTCGACCTCGACATGGTCGCGATGCTGTTCTGCCTGCGCTCCGGCACCCGACTGGCGGCATTCAAGACCAGCTACGACGAGCGCCACGCCGCCTATTCCCCGGGTTTCCGCCTGCTGATGGAAGTCACCCGTCGTGCGCTGACGGAGCCGGGGGGCGCGTCGATCGATTCCTGCGCCCGGCCCGGGCATCCGGTGGTCGACCGATTGTGGCCCGCGCGCATGCCCGTCGTACAGCTCAATATCCCCACCCGCCATGCCCGCGACGCCGCCCTGCTCGACCTCGCGGCGGGCATCGAGCGCGCCAAGCAGGGGCTGCTGGAGCGCGGGAAGCCCTCAGCCGATCCGATAGCCAAGTAAGGAGACACATATGCTCGACCTGATCCACGAGACCGCCTTCGCGGCGTCCTACCCCGACGGCAATGCGCGCCTGAGCTTCGCGGGCGCCACCCCGCTGCTGACCCGCCCGCGCCTCGTCGCGCTCGCCAACGCGCTGCCTGCCGACCGCGTGGAGTTCAATCCCGGCGACCTGCCCATCTCCGTCTCGCCCGACAACGTGCCCGAAGCGTCGATGTCCGCCGCCGAGACCATCGAGCGGATCGGGTCGGCCAATTCGTGGATGGTCCTGCGCAATATCGAGAACGATCCCGCCTATTCGGACGTGATGGAGCGGGTGCTGGCCACGGTCGAGCGCGTCGTCTCCCGCGCGACGGGACCGATGCTGCGCAAGGAGGCGTTCGTCTTCATCTCCTCGCCCGGCGCGGTAACGCCGTTCCACATGGACGAGGAGCACAACATCCTGATCCAGATCGAGGGCCGCAAGGAATTCACGATCTACTCGCAGCATGACCGCGATCTCGCCTCGCAGGAAGACCTCGAAGCCTTCCATTCGGGCGGGCATCGCAACCTGTCCGTCACCGACGAGAAACTGGCGCGCGGCACGCCGCTGGTGATGGAGCCGGGGGACGCCGTCTACGTGCCGCCGCTGGCGCCGCATTGGGTGCGGGTGCTGGGCGACAAACCGTCGCTGTCCCTGAGCATCACGTGGCGATCCGAGATGTCGCAGCGGGCGTGCTACCTGCACCAGATCAACCACGAACTGCGCGCGAAGGGCGGAAATCCCGGCTTTCCGGGGCGCAATCCGATGGCCGACCGCCTCAAGATCTGGCGCGCATCGGGCAAGCGTCGGCTGGGCCGGGCGCTGGGCATGCGGCCCGCCTGAGGGGCTTTACGGCGGCGCGGAGGCGTGACAACATGGATGTTCAACCTCGAAAGGAGACTTTCATGCGTACTCTCTTCGCCTCCATCGTCACCCTTCTCTTCTTCGCCTCGGCCGCGCAGGCATGCCCGTTCAGCGGGCATAGCGACGACAAGGTCGTCAAGAAGCCGGTGGTCATCGTCGGAACCTGATCCATAGAACGGGGCGCATCTTCGCGGATGCGCCCCGCCTCTCTTCTACTTCTCGATGAAGAGAATGCTGGGCGCCCGGCCATCGGCTACCAGCGCCACCTTGCGGAAATCGCGTCCGCCGATGACGATGGGCGCGACCCTTGTGCTGCGCGCGCGAACTTCCGGTATCCTGGCGACGATGCGCGAATAGGTGGCGGCCTCGATGCCCGTGACGCTCTGGCGCGCGATCCCGTAATCCGCCGCGACCGAGGCGATATCGAGCGCGGGATCGGTCGTCTGTTCCAGCGAGCGGGTGGCATCGGCCAGCACGTCGCGGCTGTCGGGGCAGAGCAGGAATATCCGCTCCGAATCGACCGCCCCGCGCTTGCAGGCGGGGGCGAGGCTGGCCTGCTCGCCGGACAGGCCGGGCGCCATCGTATCGGCGCACCCGGCGAGCAGGGTCGCAACGGCTCCGGCAAGGATCGGCAATCTCATGGGAAACGCTCCGTATTGGTCAGGGTCGCTCAACCCTGACGCTGTACGGATAACGCTTCGTTAATTCGTCGCAATCCAAGTCTTAGGACGCTTCAGCCCATCGCTGCCGTAACATAGGCGGGCAGGGCGAAGGCGGCCAGATGCACCTGCGGCGTATAATACCGCGTCGTGATCCCCGCCACCGCGTAGCGCCCTTGCAAGGTGGCCGGATCGACCGCCCGCGCCTTGCCCGACATCGACCCCCAGCCCAGCGCCATCGGCCCGCCCGCATAGCTCGGCACATGCGTCAGGTAGCAGCCGTGATCGGCGAACAGCGCGCGAAAGGCCCGCATGGTGCCGCGCAACTCGTCCGGTTGCAGGAACGGCACGCCGTTCTGCGTCACGATGATGCCGTCGGGGTTCAGCAGGTTCTTGGCATGGCCGTAGAAACTGTCCGTGAACAGCACCTCGCCCGGCCCGATGGGATCGGTCGAATCGACGATGATGACGTCATAGGGATCGTGCGACCCCGCCATGAACGCCGCCCCGTCCGCGATGACCAGATCGAGGCGCGGATCGTCGAACACGCCGTCCGACAGCGCGGGCAGGTACTGCTTCGAGAAATCCACCACCCCCGCATCGATCTCGACCATCGTGCAGTGTTCGACCGACGCATGGCGCAGCACCTCGCGCGCCATCCCCCCGTCGCCGCCGCCGATGACCAGCACCCGCTTCGCCGCGCCATGGGCGAGGATGGGCACGTGGGCGAGCATCTCGTGATACATGAACTCGTCCCCTTCGGTCGTCTGCACGACGCCGTCGAGGGTGAGGACGCGCCCGAACCGGGCATTCTCGAACACGCGCAGCCGCTGGTGCTCCGTTTCGCTGTCATAGAGGACGCGGTCCTCGCGCAGGGCCTGCGCATAGTCGTCGTGCAGGCCCTCGACGGTCCAGCCGTCTCCTTTCGGATGCGCCACGATCAGACGATCCCGTCGCCGCGCAGCAGCTCCTTGGTGCGCACTTCCTCGGCGCCGAACGCCTCGCGCAGGATCTCGACCGCGCGCCACGGCTCCGCATCGCCGCACATGAAGACGTCGAACGCACCGTAGCCCGCCTCGGGCCACGTATGCACGCTGATATGGCTCTCGGCCAGTACCGCCACGCCGCTCACGCCCTGGGGCGAGAACTTGTGCAGGTGGATATGCAGCAACGTCGCGCCGCACGCCTCGACGCAGCGGCGAAAGGCCGCTTCGACCGTCGCGATGCAGTCCAGACCCGTCCCGCCCATCACCTCGATGATCAGATGCGTGCCCGCATAGACCTTGCCCTCGCGGCGGATGAAATGATCGTCGCGCGCCTCGTCGAGCAAGCGATTCTCCAGAGGTACGACGTTGTCGTATGTCGAAAATTCTTCCGTTCGGGCGGGGCCTGTTTCCAGGTCCATCCCCGATTGCAAGAGATGTTGCGTCGCCATCGGCGCGACCCTCCCCAACCAGCAGATGTGAACCATGCGCGCCCCCGACCTGAGCAGGGTGACGCGCGCGTCGTGTGAGGCGCATCTAAGGGCGCGGATGCTGCGCCGCAATAGGTAAAATGCCCTTTCGGTACGATTTTTCACGTCCGGTACCCCGAACGTCACCATCCGTCAGGTCCGGCCGTACCGATGCAGATCGGGGCCGTGGTCGCGCAGCCAGTCCTGCCGGTCGCGATAGTCGGGGCACAGGTTTTCCACATGCGCCCAGAATCGCGCGGAATGGTTCATTTCGCGTAAATGCGAGACTTCATGCGCGGCGAGGTAGTCGAGCACGGGGTCGGGCGCGAGGATGACGCGCCACGAATAGGACAGGGTGCCCGACGAGGAACACGACCCCCACCGGCTGCGCGTGTCGCGGATGGCGATGCGCTCGAAACTGGCCCCGAGGGCTGCGGCATGGATCTGGCTGCGCGCCTGCAACCGCGCGCGGGCCTGCGCCTTGAGCCACCGTTCCAGCGCGCCGGGCAGGGCCTCCGCCGCGCCGCCGACCTCGACCGTTTCCCCGGCCAGCCGCACGCCGCGCCCGTCGCGCCGCACCACGCGCAGGGTGCGTCCGCGATAGGGCAGGGCCATGCCGTCGGCGAAGGGAACCGCCTCGGGCATCGCCCCCATCCGCGCTTCAAGCCATCCGCGATGCCTGCGCGCGAAATCCGCCGCCTCGGCCATCGGCATCCGGGGCGGCAGGGTCATGGTCGCCACCCCCGTCGCCCGGCTGACGCTCAGCGTCACCCGCCGCGCCCCGCGCCGCCGGATCACGCGCAGGTCCTGCGCGATTCCCTC
>Ga0209831_1001438_pt1 | contig 21875 bp, 16 predicted proteins | sample Maine_Asex4_meta_FD_187451 | JGI IMG/M metagenome (GOLD analysis project Ga0209831, IMG submission 187451) | Marine algal microbial communities from Maine, USA - Maine_Asex4_metaG (SPAdes) (version 2) | ecosystem: Host-associated > Algae > Red algae > Unclassified | place: Maine, USA | collected... | reverse complement strand
CGATACTTATCACTGTTTATATTCCGCCCCGGCATCTCCCAACCAAACGGATAATAGTCCGTCGCTGACCCTACATCCGCCTCCTACCAACCAAGCCTACTTTTAAGCTCAATCTACACCAAGATAATCATATTCTACAAAAAATAAAATAAGGGATGAGGTGTAAATATAAACTTTCTGTGTATCTAAAATCATTTATCGCGGTCGAGTTAACAAAATGGTTTGAATAAGTAATTCTTAGCATTTCCTTTATAGAAGTATAACTATTGACCAGTTGCTTTCTTTCATCATATCAATAAACGGTTTTCGTTCTCACTTTTGTGACATTCCCTCGTCCGCTCCCACCTCAGGTTACCATAGCGCCATTCTCTTTCTGACTAGTCTCCATTCAATCATTTTCCTTCCCAAACAGAAATCCCCAGGCAACCGGAGTTACCTGGGGATTTTTAAACGAACACGTTATTTCCGCTTTCTAATTACTCGCTCTGTGCTGCAAAATATTGTTGTAGATAGACGCCTACTTTTCCGATGTTGGCTGTATTGTCAACGATCATTCTAATTTTCTTATCCGGAGTAATGATCACAAATCCTGCGCCTTTTAAGCCGTGGGTTTCAGTAAATGATTTTCCGTTAAAGCGACGGTAATCATCATAGATGGCCGACCATTTAATATCGGCTTCTTTGGTTAATTTTCTGATTTCGTTGGGATAATCTTCTGAGCAGATACTCAATATATTAATATTGTACTGACTGTAAAATTTCTTTAGGTACGTTTTGTTTTTCGGTGCAAGGGTGTTGTCTAATTCCCATAGTTCAATGACCAACGGTTTGTCTAGCAAGTCGTAGAGTTTAAATTTCTTACTGTTAATGTCATTGAAAATAAAATTGGAAACGACCGATCCTTCGGACCATACAGTTACACCTTTTTCAGTAAATTCAGTATCCGTTGCAACTTTTTCAACGGGGGTAATATTTGGTTTTAGATTACCTTCTTGCGCCTGAATGGCAGTTGAAAATAAGCTGAGTCCCAGTAATAAAGTCAGTGCAAAATATAGTTTACCCGACAATCGATTTTTTAAGATGTTCATAAATAATTGTTTAGTTTTTTGTTAAATAAATAGTGAAGTGTTTCAGGGTGCACCCCTTTTTACGTCACTATGATAAAAACGTTGCCTCTTGTTAAATTAGTATTTTTTGTAATAAATTTGGGGGTTTTCCCCGAGTGGATATAGGGGATTACGAGGAGTAGCGTATTTTATTTTTGTAGAAAAAAATCCCGAACCAGCGATTCGGTCCAGTATATATTTTCCGGATGTCGGGTAACAAAGCCAACGTGACCACCGTGTTTTGGTGTTATCAAATGGATATTTTTGGATTTCTTCGCTAGCGCTATCGGATAAGAGGTATCACTCAAAAAGGTGTCATTCAGGGCATTGATCAACAGCACCGGAATGGTAATTTGTGGTAAATAATTTAAACTGGAAGATTTATTATAATAGTCAATTGCACTGGAAAAACCATGCAGTGGTGCGGTAGCCAAATCATCAAATTGAAAAAAGTCTTTCGCTCGATATACCTTTTCTACATCTACGTGGGATTTTAAAATATTCGCCTTTAATCGTGCTTTTTCTTTTAAACTCTTTAGAAAACTGTTGAGATAAATTCGATTGTGTAATTGCTGAATTTCCAGACAAGAACCGTACAAATCTACGGGGACCGAAATGCCCACGGCCCGTTTTACGGGAGCGGGCAAATCGCTTCCCATCTCTCCCAAAAATTTCATGGTCACATTTCCACCCAACGAAAAGCCGACCAGATTGATGGTTTCGTACGCTGTTTCTGACAATATTTTTTCCAGCAAAAATTTGATATCTCCCGTATCTCCGCTGTGGTATCCTCGCGCCAACCGATTGGGAGTTCCACTACATCCCCGAAAGTTCAATCCGACACCATCCCACTCCGATTTATTCATAACATTAATAATGCCCCGTACGTAGGGACGGTCAGCACTGCCTTCCAATCCATGTAAAACAATTACTAAATTCCGACCTTTTTTTCGAGACCAGTCCACGTCTATAAAATCACCATCCGGCAATTCGATCCGCTCCCGCTCGTATACTACCTCTGGAATTTTTCTAAAAACTGAAGGGTAAATCGTATTCCAGTGTTTGTTGCGAAACAGGAAATCAGGACGGTAACTGGTGATGGACTGGTAGGGCATTTTTTTATATATTGAAACGCTGCATTTGTTGAAATGTTGAATGCTGCGCTAATGTACTCGAAACGATTAAACACCTTAACAAGCGAAGCGTTTCAACACGCTCAAGCTATTTCTTAAAAACCACTCCACTCTTCATCACAAAATCCACTTTTAAAACAGATTGAATATCCTCTAATGGATTTCCGTCGGTCGCAATAATATCTGCATATTTTCCCGGTTTAATAGAACCTAATAATTCCTGTTGCCCCAGCAGCTCCGCCGAATGAAGTGTAGCGGATCGCAGCGCTTCCATCGCAGGCATTCCGACCTCGGTCATGTAGATAAACTCATTTGCATTTTCTCCGTGGGGGAATACGCCCGCGTCGGTTCCAAAAGCAATTTTAACGCCGCGTGTGTACGCCTTCTCAAAAGTTTTTTGAATCATCGGACCAATCTCCCGTGCCTTGGGAACGATGATGTTGGGATAGTATCCGGGCTCCTCCGCTTTTTTAGCGACGTATTTTCCAGCGGTAATGGTGGGTACGTACCAGGTTCCCATCTTTTTCATCAAATCCATGGTTTCGGTACGCATCTTGGTCCCGTGCTCAATCGAAGTAATTCCGGCGGCGACGGCCCTGCGCATTCCCTCATCCCCGTGTGCGTGTGCGGCGGTAGTCATACCATAATCCTTGGCAGTGACGACGATGGCCCGTAATTCTTCTTCGGAAAGTTGTGGTCCCTGACCATCTTTGGCAACGCTAAGTACGCCTCCCGTTGCGGTTACTTTAATGACATCCGCGCCATTTTTATAGCGTTGACGAACAGCTTTTCGAACATCTTCGATACTATTTACAACCCCTTCTTTGGGACCAGGATCACCCATCAAGGAACGACGAAAACCGTTGGTCGGATCGGCGTGTCCACCGGTGGTCGCGAGACTTTTTTCGGCCGTAAAAATTCTGGGACCGACCACATCACCCCGGTTGATCGCATTGCGCATGGATACATTTACTCCAGAGCCACCAAGATCCCGAACAGTCGTAAATCCCGCTTCGATGGTCTTCCGCATATCGACCGTCGCACGGAGGGCCACATCGGCGGGATTCATACGAAATCGTTCTTCGTAAGATCGTTTGGAAGGATGACTTTCTACGTGAATGTGCATATCCATCCAACCCGGCATGACCGTTTTATCTTTTAAATTAATCACCGTTTGCTCACCCGAAGCAGAAAGATAGCCCGGATCAACGGAGATAATCTTGTCTTTTTCAATAACAATGGTCTGTTCTTTTTTTACTGTCCTGGCCTCCACATCAATCAGGGTACCACAGTGTAGATATATTTTTTGGGCCAGAAGATTTTCGGTTACCGAAAAAAGTACCAGCATTAAAAAAAGTGTTTTTATGGTGTTCATGATTGATATTTTTTCGATGGTGTAATCGTTACTTCTTTTTGATAATCAATATTAAATAGCGTATTTGATATGCCAGAATTCTCCAGTAAAAAAGTAGCCAGTTTTTCCGTAATATGAATCGCAATCGCGCGTTGCAACGGCCGGGCACCATAGCGATGATCATACCCAACTTTGGCGATGAAATCAACTAACGCTTCGGTAAAATTTAGCGTTATTTTCCTTTTTGCAAGCCCTTCTCTCTTTTCCAGTGCCTTGAGTTCCTTACGACATATTTTTAAAATACTGGCAGGATCCAGGTTATTAAAAAAGACCATTCCATCGATACGATTGACAAATTCGGGACGGAAAAATTTTTCAATTGCTGCCTGATAAACTTTTTCTCCCGAATTTTCAGAAAACCCAATTGCTTTACTACTACTGGCTCCGAGATTGGAAGTCATAATGATAATAGCGTTTCTAAAATTGGTAATACGTCCAAAATTATCGACCATCATTCCCTCGTCCAGTACGGTCATCAAGGCATCAAAAACACCCGGATGGGCCTTTTCTACTTCGTCCAGCAACAATACAGAAAAAGGTCTTTCTCGAATATTTTTTACCAGCGCTCCTACTTCGTTCCCCGAACCAATAAACTTGCTAATTTGGGAAGGATGTTGAAATTCGCTCATTTCGATCCGTACTAGCGGGCTTTGTTTTTGTCCTTTTCCAAAAAAATAATTGGCCAGTGCTTTGGCACTTATCGTTTTTCCAACTCCGGTAGGTCCCGCAAAAAGTAATGTCTGAATAGGCTTGTAAGGATTATTTAATCCAGCCTTAAAGACCTTTACCATGCCCGCCAGTTGATCCAGAATTTTGGGTTGCCCAATAATTTGACTACTGAAATAATCGTGTAATTCTTTGGTATTGAGTCGAAGATCATCTCTTAAAAATAATTCTGGCATCCCGGTTTGTTCCACAAACTGATTCAGGACATCTCTACGTGTGATCCTGCTCACCGCTTTGATACGGGCTTCACTGATGGCTTTGGCCAAAAATTTAATACCCTTGCCGGGAAATTTTTCGTAGGGTGCGTAACGATAGAGTAATCGATAAATTTCGGATAAGGCCTCTTCTGAAATCTTGATAGACATTTGTTGTTCTACGTAATCAGCAAACTGGCGAAATACCGATTGAACTTTCGGTTTTGTTAATTCGTCTATTCTTACCAGCTGAAAATTCTCTACAAAGCCAGGTAACCTTTTGCGAATACTTTCCAGCTCCCGAATGGTCACTTCGCCGATCAGGGTTAACTCACCACTTTGTAGAAAATCCTGTAAAAAAGCAGCTACACTTACTTCCGGAGATGCGCCACCAATTTGTAACAATCTGACAACATCCAGTAAATACAGTGTACCATTGACCCTCGAAAGATCTCGTATAATGGCTTCACAGATTTCCTGCCACTCTCCCATATATTTTGCTTTCGCTACGAATCGCTGTGCACGCATTTCCCAGAAACTACGATCCCCGACGGGACTATTGGGCGCACTCAATTTTCGAATGACCAACCGTAAAGCGGCAGATTTTCCGACCCCCGATTCTCCAATTACCAATACGTTCGTTTTCCCAACCATGATTTTGTCCATGATTTCAGCTACTTTATCGTCCAGTTCCCAGGCAGCATCGGGGAGTTGCTGTCGACTTTTATTACGGCGGGGAGCGGGTAACTTGATGGCGAGTTGATCCAGATATTCCAGATTTACCGCTTGCATAAAACGCTGATCTTTAACCACCCTGTTTTCCATTACCCGGAATTTTATAAAATCCACTTGTGGTGTTTCCATGGAAAGATAATGGTATAATTGGCCCGGAGAGTAATTATTAAAAATACTTACACAGAAATGTGTAAAAATGGCTTTAAATTGTTTTTTATCATAATAATAAAAAACTTCTTCCAATGCGGGTAGAAAACATTCATAGTGCCCTTGTCCAGTATCTCCATAAATAGCGAGCACCGAAACTTTGATGGTTTCACTAAGCGGATAATTTCCAGTCTGATCTTTATAAGAAGGTCGAACTTTCACCTCAAATTCTTTTACCTTGGGTTCCAGAATATCAAAGGCAGGATAATGCCCCGTTTTCTTATAATTTTTTTGTAAAAAATCAAGAAATTTACTTTTTAACGTTCTGAGATCCCGTTCTACCAATTGGTGTCCAGCACCGGGAATCATTCCGATCACCTGATCAGAAGGAAAAGTATAATATACAACTGGATAGCTAATCATGCTCATATAGGAAACGATTGTAGTCGGTAAAATACGAAAGTCGGGTTAGATATGGAAACGGTTTGTGGTTAATAGTGCCTTGGGCATTAAATAACTGGGTATATTGATCAACGTAGGAACAAGGCATTGCCTTGTTCCTACGTTGATCTGTCAACTTAACCTTCTCGGCAGTCTTTTTTGAGTTTTTCAAATACTTTAGAATGCGATACCTATGCGTTGGGAGAACCGATTAACGAATCACTAATCAACTGTTCTTTTTGTCTAGGAAAATTTAACAATTTGAAGTACATACTAATTTAGTACCCGAACCACTAGCCTTATTTTTTTAATAAAAAATCAAAAGCATTGACAACCGGGGCTATCAATGCTTTTGAATATAAATCAGACCAATAAAATAGCCATAATTTTTTATTTAACAATCATCAAACGAGTCGTTGCTACCTGCGCTTCGTTTCTTAAACTGATCAAGTAGATACCGACAGACAGGTCACTGGTGTTTAAATCATACGTATAAGTACCCGGTGCATTGGGACGTAAACTAGCGGCGCTTAATTCTTGTCCAGTGATGGAGGTAAGGGTTAGCTGCATTTCCATAGACGCATCAACGGAGTAGCTAATGCGGGTAATATCTTTTGCTGGATTCGGAGCAATGGATAAGGAAAAGGCTTCGGCATCCACTACTTCCAGTACATCGGTTGTAAAGGTACAATTTACATCTGTATCCAGATAATCATTTACACGGATAGATAATTCTGCGATCGTATTACTATTGATTGGGTCCCCTTCGTCGGCATCCAGATTTAAACCCGGTTCATCATCAAACTGATACCAGATAGCCAGGTGATCTTCTTCAATCAGCGTAGTATGAGGAAAAATAGCCTCGGTGGTAGGTACAAGAAATCCAAACAAAGAAAGATCATTGTTGATAATATTATAAGGACAAGCCCAGGTAGCACCACCATCCTCGGAAGCCGTTACGTGAATCTGGGAAAAGTGCTGCGGTTGTGTAGCATTCGCGCTCAATAGATTCTCCATCGCTTGTTGATAAGTAACAATTATCTCTCCTTCGTCGGTTACCTCAATATTAGAAGACGAAACAGGCGAAGTGATCCCATTTACATAGGTTGCATTGTCCTGAAAATCGTAGCTAACGCTTCCGTCCACATCCAGTCCAACCTCTACCGCCTCGATATAATTAACGTCATTATCCGCAAAACTTTCGTTCCAGTAGGCGATTCCAGTCGGTAAATAATAGAAATTTACAAACCCTTCCTGCAATGTACTATCAGAATAAATAAATAGTTCAGAATAAGAAATGTGTGCCATACCATTCGCGTCCAGTGTAACAGAACCAGTTCCGTCACAGGTTCCAACAAACATGGAATCCCTCAGATTTGAGTTCTGATAGAAAATACCAGGTCCGCGTGGGTCAACTCCACCGATGTCTTCTAACGAGTAAGAACTTCCCAGTTCATACTGATCAAGCGGAAAGTCGTGTACAATTCTGGATGACCATGATCCAATGTCTCCATTTTCGGTAGACTTTAAAAGTATTACATCTTCGGTCAATAGAAAAATACCGATCGCCACATTACCGCTATCATCGGCCACCAGAGAATACGCATCGGCATTAATACCTTTGATTTCAGCACTGGTGATTCCGGGAATAATGTAATTTTGAATAGGCCAGGTCTGCCCACCATCATCGCTACGAAAATATAACAATGCCTGCGTCAACCCTTCGTACGTACGCTCATATACGGGAGAATCAGCATCGTTGGGTCCCGTTACGCCGATCACGTGAATCGTTTGTCCCGCTGCGACGGCTCGTGGCCAGAGAAATCCAAGATCCGCATTAGCAGGAAGGGTACTTTCTTCATTCCACGAACCATCCGCATTTTGACGGACTAGCAAGGTTTGGTTGGTCGAAGCAAATGTGTGATTAATTACCACGTTGCTTCCATCAGCTAATTTTAAAATATTAGGCCATCCAGTACGAGAGGTAGGCTCGATTCTTGCGCCTGGACTTGCAGGAAAAGGTCCACAATTCTCCGCTTCCTGAAAAAAGGTACCACGATTAGGAAAAGTGTTGTCTTCTGTTTGACTGTGCCCAGTCCATACGACAGAAATTTCACAATCTGGTTCTGCGATAATACGATTGGCGGTGGTACCATTGGTCTGAAGATCATAATAAGTTTCTCCGATCCATTCTTCCGCGCCTTCGTTGTTAGGGGTTGCACCATTGAGTAATTGCTGCTGATGGGCAGTTATTCTAATTGGACCAGAGAGCACTTCTGATCCGTCAAATTGTACACCTCGTTCACTGGCCGTTTTGTTTATTTTAGGTCCAGTAATCCCTAAATTCCGCTGTTGTGCCACAGAGGAGAAAGCGCTAAAAGCCATTAGTGAAAATAATAGTAAAATTTTATTCATGATTGGTAAATTATAGAATGTGAATGTAAAAGCCAAGTCCTTCGATCGGGGATAAGACACAGATTATTGAATAACTTCCTCGGTCGGGATTTAGCACTTTTATTGAAAAAAAGATAAACCCAAGATATCTTTTTTTATTATTTAATCAAAATTTGGAGTATAAATAAAGTTTTTTGTAAAAAAAGTACATCCATATAATAAAAAAGGGCAGTTACTTCAATAATTGAAATAACTGCCCTACTTTCTTTGAAACAAATAAATTGTTCCTTAGAGTTATTTAGTTACCACTAATTTCTGTGTAGCAATCTTATCGCCAGCACGTAAGCTAACCATATAAATACCAGCAGAAATATTATCTAAATTAATGTTCTGATTATACGTTCCAATAGAAGTATTTCCCAGATTAGTCTGAGCCACCAAAGATCCTACGAGATTGTAAACTTCAATCGTTACATTTTCTCTCTGATCCAGTTCAAAGTTAATGGTCGTCAATCCAGCAGCAGGATTCGGCGTAACCTCAAAATTGAAGGTTTCAGGTGTAACTGCAGTGGTTGCTACATCAAAGTCACAAAGATTTGCAGGTGCGTCATTAAGACCAAGGATTTCTTCTACGTCTATGGTCAACATCGTGATGGTATTAGAAGTAATAGGATCCATCTCATCTTCTACCAGATTCAAACCTGGCTCATCATCAAACATATAAGTAAGTGCCACTTGATTGCCAGAAACCACATCCATATTTGGGAAAACCGCATCTGTCGTATTTACTAAAAATCCGAATAAAGAAAGATCCGGATTGATAACATCCACCGGATCCACCCAGGTTGCACCGTTGTCAGAAGATCCAGTCATCCAAACGTGTGTATAGTGTTGTAAAGGGTTGGCATTCGTGGCATCGTCTCTGATCAATTCTTCCATAGCTCCCGTGTAAGCCAGTACCATTCTACCATCCTCCAGAATTTCTAAAGAAGGCATACCGATAAACATGTTACCATTGTGATTGGCCAGATTGTTAAAATCAGTAAAGTTCAAAGTCGTATCGCCATTGGTATCCAAAGCGTTTACAACAATATCCATCCGCGCTAGAGAGTCTGTACATTCACTCCAGTAAATTAGATTTCCAAATAAAGGAAAGAAGGTAAAAGCACCGTCAGCATTCGTCGTATCTGCGCAAGAAATATACATCTGTGGAAAAACAACGTGTGCTGCTCCATTGGCATCCAGTGCTACTGATCCACTACCGTCAGAAGTCAAAAACGACAAAGCAGCGGCTGAAGTTGAATCTGCATTACCAGCACCAGGCCCTAGTGGATCAATTCCACCCAGATCTTCTACCGTATAAGGAATTGTACTAAAAGTAAAATCATCAAATGGTAAAGCACTGATGGTTTTCTTTTCCCAGTTTACACCATTATCTTCACTCTTTAATAAAACAATGTCTTCAGAAAGGTCAAAAACACCAATCGCTACGAATGGTCCATCAGTAACCAGCTTGTAGCTATCTCCACCAACGCCACTGTTTAAGTCATTCGTGGTATTAGGATCTGGAGCACCCATCCCGTCAATAATTTTATCAGTGATATCCCAGTTTAAACCACCATCCATAGAACGGAAATAAAGTAAAGCAGGATTTAGACCTTCGTAAACTGCACCATCATTACCAGATGGAGTAGAAACACAAACCATGTGCAGAATATCTCCACTTAAAGCAATTTGTGGCCATAATAAACCTTCGGGAACAACCGTAGGAATTCTGGATTCAACCCATTCGGTAGAACCAGGAGCCCGACGCAACATAACCAGTTCGTTAACAGTAGCAGGTAAATGGCAAACTGCTATATCAGTACCATCTGCCATGGTAACAATGTTGGGCCATCCAGTACGGGGCTCTTCCAGCTTTAACCCATCATCTTGTGGGAAAAGTCCGTTTGCAGGATCTGTTTCATTAAAACCGGTACCACGCTGTGGGAAACCAGAATCTTCCGTCTGACCATGATGGGTCCATACGGCACGAATATTATCGGCATCATCTGCTTGTACTCGATTCTGGCCAGAACCGTTGGTTTGTAAATCATAATAAGTAGCTCCAATCCATTCTTCTTTGTTTAAACCATTGGTCTGAGCACCTTGTTCTGCATAAATTTGATGAATAGACTTACGAACCGGGCGTCCTTCTAAAGACTCCGTACCGTCAAATAGACGAACATTAGTCGTTGCCGTTGCCGTCTGCAGGCGTGCGCCTTCAGCTACCTGAACTTTCTGTGCAGAGACAGAAAAGGTGGCGAACATAAAAAATAAAGGTAAAAGATTCTTCATAATTAAGAATTTTGTTTTTTTTTAAAAATTAACGGTCAAAAAACATCACAAAAGCAAATTACAGGATGTGAAATTCTGCCAAAATTGTAATGATTAAATAAAGGGCCAATATATGAATTAAATTTGAGTTTTTTGAAGCAACACTACCTATAGTTTTGTCAGCTAATATTCAATTTGTATACATCCCTCTTTGATACCGATGGGTTTAAGAGTTTCTCTAAAAAATTTTATCGGTCAGGCGAAGGGTTTAGTACAATTAACCTACTTTTGCAGCTTATGAAGGTATTTAAAAAACTGGAGAATCTTCCCCTTATTCCCAACGCAATATTAACCATTGGTAGCTTTGATGGGGTACATCAGGGACATCAAAAAATTCTAGGTCAGGTCCGGGATTTAGCAGCAGCTGAAAATGGCGAAAGTGTCGTGGTTACTTTTCATCCACATCCCAGACATGTGCTATCTCCGGACAAGCAGGATTTAAAGCTTATCACGACGGTAGAAGAAAAGGCGGCTTTGTTGGCTAAATACGGGATTGATAATGTAATTGTCGTTCCTTTTAACAAAAATTTTTATCAACAGACGCCTCGCGCCTATATTGAAGATTTTCTAATCGATCGTTTTCACCCCCGATGGATAGTTATCGGCTACGATCACCAATTTGGTAACCAACGAAAAGGCAATATAAATGACTTGCGTCGATACGAAGAAAAGGGTGTTTTTAAGCTATTAGAGATTGAAAAACAGGCGGTCGAGGACATCGCGGTGAGCTCTACTAAAATCAGGAAGGCGCTACAAACTGGAAAGGTAGAAAAAGCGGCTCAACTTCTTGGGCATCCTTTTAGCCTAACGGGAAAGGTGACCCACGGACAGCGTATCGGACATACGCTGGGCTACCCTACCGCTAATATCGAACTGGCAGAACCTAATAAATTAATTCCCGTTTATGGTATTTATGCAGTAATAGTCACCCACCATCACCGCCAGTATCAGGGAATGCTCTACATTGGCGATCGCCCCACTCTTTCCAATCATCATAATAAAACCATCGAGGTAAATATTTTCGATTTTGATCAGCAGATTTATGGTGATCAATTACAGATAGAATTTATTAAATTTTTAAGAAAAGATGAACGTTTTGATGGGTTGGAGGCTTTAAAAGTACAGTTGGGGATGGATAAGGTGGCAGCGTTGGAGGCTTTGAATTGTTAAGGAACGGTACCTAAATAGAAAGAAAGCATGTCTAAACCTAGTGTAGTCATTGTTATTTTAAATTATAACGGTAGAAAACATCTAAATACGTTTCTACCTTCGGTGCTGCAGCATACCCCGAAATCAGTCGAGATCCACGTAGCGGATAACGGCAGTACGGATGACTCTGTAGATTTTCTATATACCAACTTCCCGAGCGTTATTGTTCATAGACTAACAAAAAACTATGGTTTTGCGGAGGGATATAATCAGGCTTTAAAGTATATTGAAGGGACTTATTATGTAATTCTTAACTCGGACGTTCGGGTAACCAGGGGCTGGATTGAGCCGATCATCCAATTATTCGAATCCGATGATACCATTGCCGCAATTCAACCTAAAATCAGATCCGAACAAGTCCCTGATTCTTTTGAATATGCCGGAGCGTCGGGTGGTCTGATGGACAAATATGGTTTCACTTTTTGTCGTGGAAGAATTTTTGATGATCTGGAAAAAGACGAAGGGCAGCATGATACCCGTCGTGAAATCACCTGGGCCAGCGGAGCGGCACTATTTATCCGAGCAAAATTATTTTACCAGTTTGGAGGATTTGACGGAGACTATTTTGCGCACATGGAGGAGATTGATTTGTGTTGGCGGCTGCGACGGGCGGGGTACCGGATTATGGTAGAACCCGCATCGGTCGTCTATCATTTGGGAGGAGGTACTTTGAATTACCAAAGCCCCCAAAAGACTTTTTTAAATTTTAGAAATACCTACGCGACCTTGCTAAAAAACTTACCCGGTGGCACTGCAGTCTGGCTCATTTTTTCCAGACTGTTTCTTGACGCAGGCGCCGCACTGCTCTATTTATCAAAAAAACGGCCTGATCTGGTCTGGGCCATTGCCAAAGCACACTGGGCGTTTTTTGGTAGCATTCTCAAAATATTAAAAAAACGAAAAGCTGAAAAAAAGCTGGTCGAAGCACATCGGATCGGCCCGAAAAACAACCTGGCTGTTTATCCAGGAAGTATTGTTAAAGAATATTATTTTAGCGGTCATAAAACTTACAACGAACTGAAACATGCCAAAAAATAAAGTAGAAATAATTTTTGAAGACGACGCCATTGTGATCGTTAATAAGCCCGCGCACTTTCTCGCCATTCCGGATCGATACATCGCCGAACGACCTAATCTGGTAGATTTTCTCAAAAAGAAATACGGAGATATTTTTGTCGTTCATCGACTGGATAAAGAAACGAGTGGTATCATTTGTTATGCCAAAAATGCAGATAGTCACCGACATCTAAGTAAGCAGTTTGAAGAGCGAACGGTCAAAAAAATATATAAGGTATTGGTGGAAGGCAAAGTCCATGAACCCACAGGCATCATTGATAAACCCATCGCACGCCATACTTCGATTGCCGGAAAAATGCGTATTCACAATAATGGTAAAGCTTCGGTTACACATTACGAAGTAGAAAAATACATCGGCGATTATACGCTGGTACAGGCAGATATAAAAACGGGACGAACCCACCAGATTCGTGTGCATTTTGCAGCGATTGGCTATCCCTTGATGATTGACGGAATGTACGGACGGCAAGATGCCTTTTTCCTTAGTTCTATAAAACAAAAGAAATTTAATATCGGAAAGGATCAGGAAGAACGTCCGTTGATGTCAAGAACGACGCTGCACTCGTGGAAGCTTTCGCTGGATCATCCGGTGACAGGAGCAAGAATGGATTTTGAGTCGCCACTTCCAAAGGATTTTAGAGCGGTGTTGAAGCAGTTGGAAAAATGGGTACGATAGGCGGACTATTTTTTGCCAATCAAGAACGTAAAATGGGTGTTATGCCTAGTGCGTCGAGTACTAAATTATTATGTATTTCAAATTGTTAATTTTTTCCAAGAGAATAAGAACAGCTGATTAGTGATTAGTTAATCGGTTCTCCCAACGCATAGGTATCGCACTCTAAAGTATTTGAAAAACTCAAATAAAGACTGCCGAGAAGGTTAAGTTGACAGATCAACGTAGGAACAAGGCAATGCCTTGTTCCTACGTTGATCAATATACCCAGCAATTTAGTTCCCGAGGCACTAGTGCCCCAGGCATTAAGTAAAAGGTAATATGGGCGCTGTTATTTTTAGTCTGGACAAGGCAGAAAATCCGGAGTTATGCCGTAGCATAATGAGGAATTTTTTAACGCAGGACAGGCTAAAAAGAGGAAGTATAGAATCGTCATTTATTTTGTCAACATTCCTTAATCTCTCGGAGCAGAATTTTGCCAATAACCACTCCCACAAAAAAAAGCCGTATCGGGAAACCCAATACGACGAAACACCTTTTTTCATAAACGTGAATAGTTAGGACAAACTATTCTTTTAGAATAAAGTTTATTTTAAACTTTTTAAGATAACCATTTTAGCAACCCTGCCCGATCTGACAATCTGTTCGGCGGGAAAGCGTGATGGAAAAAGAGGAAGCATAGTGTCTTAATTTATTTTATCAACATTCCTAAGCAGTTTTGTATACTTCCAGCAATGCACCAATTTTATCCATGAGATCTTCCGGACCGAATGGTTTTCCGACGTGATCGTTCATTCCGAATAATTTGGCTTTTTCTTTTTCTGTCAAAAAGGCAGAAGCAGTTAATGCAATAATCGGAACATCTCTTTTTCGAGGATCTACGGATTTTCTAATTTCGGCCGTAGCCCGGTAACCGTCCATGTTGGGCATCTGAATATCCATCAATATCAGATCGAAGTAGGCGTGATTCAACGCTTCCAATGCTTCTACTCCATCGTCCGCAGTAACTACTTCTACGCCAATTTTACGAAGCATTTTAGCAACTACCAACTGATTTATTTTGTTGTCTTCCACCACCATTATCTTGTGCCCCTTAAGGTGCTCAAAAGATTTCAGTGTTCGATTAGCGACTTTTACAGGTGCTTTGTTATTTGAAATTTTAAAAGGTAGATAGATCGTAAATCTGGTTCCTTTTCCAATTTCAGAATCTACTTCTATTTTTCCATTTTGCAGATCTACCAATCGTTTGGTAATGGTCAGGCCAAGGCCAGCGTATCCTTCAAAGATATCACCAGATTGATTGTTACTCAACTCTCTGAACATCTGCGTATACTCAGCCTCATCCATTCCTTTTCCAGTATCTTCGATCTTCATTACCAGGGTAACTTCATTTGATTTCAATTCGTGTAATTTAACTTTAACATCCACGGCACCCTTTTCTGTATATTTTATAGCGTTAGAAACCAGGTTGGTTAAAATCTGATTGAGTCGAACTGGATCACCGATCAAACACTTTGGAATTGCTTCGTCAAAAGAATAGTTTAACGCAATATTTTTATCCCTGGCAGGTAGTAAAAATCGCTGTTTGGTATCTTCGATGGTATCTACCGGACTAAACTCCCTGCTTTCAAGTGTTAATTTCCCCGCTTCAATTTTGGAGAAATCCAGTACATCGTTAATAAATACGACCAAATTGTTAGCAGAAAACTGTAACGTACGTAAGTGTTCGATCTGATCCTGACGAGGTTCTTCTTCCAGTAATAAATGCGTCAATCCAATAATGATGTTCATGGGTGTCCGCATCTCGTGGCTCATCGTAGCCAGAAAGCGATCCCGGGCAAAAGAAGACTGTTCGATTGATTCCCGTTCGGCCATTTCATTGACCAGTTTATGATTAAGGTTATCCAAACTATCATTGGTATTCTTGAGCAATAAATTCTTGTCCTTAATCTCTTCCCCCTGTCGACTAATCTCTTCGTTCTTATTCAGCAATAATTCATTGTCTTGTTTTTTACGGCGGTAACTGCTAAAGAGCACAAAGATTAATAAGGCACCCAATCCAATTAAAGCGTACAAAAAGGTTCGCATTTTACTAGAGAAAGCTTGTTCATTTTCTAAAGTGGCAATGGTCGCCTGGTTTTTTTCTGCCTCAAATTCTGATTCGTATTTGGTCGTCAGTTCAAGCAGTGCTTTATCTTTTTCATTATTATAAAATACATCCCGGCTATCCGCATAAGCAACATGCATATTGTAGGCTTTCTCGTGCATTCCCAAATCGTGGTATGCCCTGGAAATATCGCGGTAGATACTTTGTGTTTTGGGTGATTGTCCCTCCACTTTAAGCAGCTGGATACTTTCATTCAGATTTTTATCTGCCTGAGTTTTATTTTTCATTTTTGCGTAGATCACCCCAAAGTTCTTGTAGGTTTCTGCCAAAGGTATCGACTGATTGAGGCTTGAACGAATTCCAAAAGCAGTTTCGTTTGCTTCCAGAGCTTCGTCGTACTGCCCCTGCGATAAATGTACTTGGACCATATTGTTAAAATCGCTACCAATCGCCGGCATATCTTCTAACGAACTATTCAAATCAAGCGACATTTCATGATAGGTCAAAGCACCATCGTGGTCACCCAAATCACTGAGAATGTTACCCAAAAAGCTGGCAATGGCTGCACCTCCAGTTAAGTCTTCCGTTTCAATTTTAAGTTCCATCGCTTTGACGTAACAGTTTCTGGCTTTACCATATATTTTTTTAAATAAATAAACATCTCCAAGATTTTTATTCGTTTCGGCAGATCCAATTTTATCATCATTTTTCTCCCGAATAATTAATGCTTCTTCCAGATTGGCGATCGCATTACCCGTATTTTCCTGTAGATAAAATAAGCGACCGATATTGTTTTTAGAACTGGCAATACCCATTTCGTCCTTGATATTGTTTCGGATATTCATCGCAGCCAAAAAGTTTTTCATGGCGTTGGTATAATCCAGTTTGGCCTGATAAATCAGTCCTAAGTTATCCAAAGCATTCGCCTCTTCATCCGCCTCGGATAAGGAACGGGAAAGATCAATGGCTTCCATCACGTACCGTTTGGCCGATAGCGCTTGATCTGCTGCTAACAATGCTGTGGATAAATTATTAAGGATTTTTAATTTATTGCGTCCCTGCTGGGCATTAACCTGTTTTTTCAACTGGTCAATTTCGTCAGATTGAGCAAATGAAAAAGAGCAGGAAAAGGAAATGATCAGGAAGCAAAGAAAGGTAAGCGTTTTCTTCATTTTAAGGTGTTTCTTCAAATAACAAAATACTAAGGAATGGCGATTAAATAGATTAAGAAATTTTGAGTAGGTAGTTTTTGTGTATAACGAGGTGAAAAACACAGACATAGCCGTAGCTATGGCGCGTATTTTAAACGAAGTTAGGCACAAAAAATATTAGTCATAATTCTGAATCTATTAGATCGTTGTTCCTAAATGGTATTGCATTATAATACTTGTCCAAAATGCGAATACCAATACATATTAACTTTAGCAAATTTAATGCCGAAGGTATGAATTCCGCATTGGCTCCATTTATAGGCATAGAACCCCATGCAGGGATTTTCTGCTTACAAAATGTTATGATGGAGTTATTGGAATTTACGGGTATAAATGGAGGGATTGATGCGAACCAGCTTATTGCTACAATTCACTTTCTTTTGCACAATTTTTCAGGAGGGCTTTATATTTGGGCAGCGCTTCCAGGTCACGGGCGTGAAACTCTTCGAAGGTCAGCTTGGTTTTGATAGAATGTATATAGCAATCACAATATTGATCCATATTATGCCCGGCTTGAAATTCCGCATCCATCTGGTCTAATAAAGTAACACGAATACTGTTTTCAGCTCTTTCTGGCAATAGAAATTCCATGGTGGGAGGGTTAAAAATAAGCTTGTCACCGTTAACACAATTATCTAATGCGGCAGTAAATGTACTGTCTTTTAACTCATTGATATGATTAAATTCTCCTTGCTCAAACCTGGCCATAATTGTTTTATCGTCCTTTACCTTTGCCAGAATTTTTGGAGCTGCACAAGCACAATATTCAATTAGTCCTTGAGACATACCAGCAATTTTTTCACTTTCAGACAAACAGAGTGCCTCAATCTTTTGTACGCTGCTATCCTTGGGCTGACAGGACGTAATTAAAGAAAAGATTAGAATAGAAGCGAAAAGTACCGTATATTTCATGAACTGGTATACGGTGTTTTGATAAAGAATGTTTGGGAAAAAACGGACTTGTTCATGTATCGACTACTAAAAAATAGCTCCGAATTTACTTTAGGAATGAAAATTAAGGCTGCCACTGATTAATCAATTGTTTGTACTTTTCGTAAGTATTCAAAAAAATCGGAACCGTCAATTTTGCCTGACTACCTGCCCCGTTCATCAATAAACAAAACCCGATTTGCTCTTCGTGACTAACCGCCATCTCTGCTTTATAGCTATTTACAAACCCACTGTGGTAGCAGACCTTACGTCCCGAATAGTCAATAATTCGCCAACCTAATCCATATGCCGCTGACTGAACTTTTGGCCATTTTCCAAAGTAGCGTCGCTTGATCGGGGTATTAATGACGGGTGTAAAAACCGGTGCCAGGTCTGCGGTCGTTAAAATTTCAGGAAACTGTCCCAACAACAATCGTAGGTAAGTCGACATATCATTAATACTGGCATTGACTCCTCCGGCAGGAACTGCGGTATAATATTTACTGGAAATTTTTGTTTCGTACCAACCTGATTTTGTGGCTTTGTGCGGACGAGCGGTATTGGTTCGCTCCCGGATAGCAGCTTGATTGGTGGACGCATCCATCATACCCAGTGGATCAAATATTTTTTCTTGTAACAATTGCTCGTAAGTCTTTCCGGTCGCTACCTGGTGTACCTCGCCAATGATACTAAATGGCGCATTTTGATAGCTGTAGACGGTCCCTTCCGGACCGACCAAATCCACACTTTCTAACTGAGGAATAATCTTGGCAGTAGGAATCCCTGCTTCTACCAAATTTGTATAAGTATGATACGGCAACCCCGTAGTATGAGACAATAAATGCCAGAGCTGGATACGGTCAGTTTGCTCCCTGTCAGAGAGTTGAAATGCGGGTAAGTAATCCTTTACATGGTTGTTCCAACGGAGTTTATTTTCTTTTACCAGCCGGGCGGTAAGCACCGCAGCAAAAGACTTGGAAAGCGAAGCAATTCTAAAAACGGAGTGTTCATCAACGGGTACTTTGGATTTGACCGAACGTACCCCAAAAGTACGAATGAATACCTGATCGCCGTATACAATTGAAACGGCCGTTCCGGGAATACCTCCTTCTTTTAACAATTTTCCAATCTGGTCAAAACTTTCATTGACCCATTGCTGAACGTATGGATTGGTTGTTTTTTGAACAGGAGCAGTTTTGACTACCGGATTTTCCTGATGAATATAACTTACCCACATGAAATAGCAAGTAAAAAGAATCCCAAGGAAAAGTAGCCATTTTTTAAACATCGTGATAATCAGTAATTTGCAGTAGTGTTCTATGGATAAAAACCACAAATATAAGGATTTTACAGGTGGGTTGTCCAGCCTAGTTTTAGACCATTTTCGAAAGTAATAAAACAAGGAATGTTGATAAAATAAATTGATATTTTAGACTTGGTTATTTTTGAACCGTTCCTCACCCAATCTCCTGTGGATCATTGTCAGGTTTTGCGTAAGAAAGACGTGCCAGCTTTTGAGTATGATGATAGCCATCTAGGCAAGAAACAGCAACCGTTCCCGCTTTTTCTAAATCTAGATAACCATCGGGCAGAATGAGTTCAGGAGCAACGAGTACTTCTTCAATCGCACCAATCATCATTTGGGTACCATTGGCTTTGATCTCCAAGGCTTCTACGAAAGATAATCCAATCTTTACGGAACTTTCTTTGACATAAGGTGCCTTGCTATTTTCAGAATAGAAAGGCGTCAGACCCGTCGCAGCAAATTCGGAAATTTCCCGGTCGTAACGCGCCGCACTCTGATGCGCTTTTTTATAAAAATTAACCCCAACATGATTGATGGTATACCTCCCGGTAGCCATGATATTTTCGTAAGTATGTCGTTCTACACTAACGGGTCGCATGATGAATCCCATCAACGCTGGATTCGCACCGAGATGTACGACGGACGTAAAAATCGCCAGATTTTCTTGTCCTTCAGAATTAATCGTACCAATAAGATTACCGCTTTTAAAACCACTCAGTGAATTGATCAGATTGGTGCGGTAGCGTTTAGGAAGGTCGGCGATTTCAGATTTCAGCATATGATAATAGTAGGAAGTACCTGGACAAAATAAATGACGATTCTGTCCAGGTACTTATTGGTAATGAATAATTTTCAGGAATGTCATATTTTAGACACGAAGGGTAGACATACCGCCATCGACCCCGATAATTTGTCCGCTGATCCAGGTGCTGTCGCCGGAAAGCAGAAACGCGGCCATTTTAGCAATGTCGGCAGGTGTTCCCGTGCGACGCAATGGATGCCGCTTATCGGAAGCCTCTTTTTTTTCGGGGGTACTGAGCAGATTACCAGCAAGTTGGGTGTCCGTAAGTGAAGGAGCAATACAATTTACTCGAATGGCGGGAGCCAGTTCGGCAGCCAGAGATCGGGTAAGTCCTTCGATGGCTGCTTTAGCAGTGGCAATACTGGCGTGGAAAGCCATTCCTTGTCCTACCGCTACGGTACTGAATAATACGATGCTGCCCTGACCGGATTTTTTGAGTTTGGTCATGGTAGCTTTAATGGACTTTACCGCTCCGAGTACATTGATATTAAAGTCTTCCAGGAAGGTTTCTTCATTTAGAGATCGAAATGGTTTAAGGGTAATACTGCCTGGGCAATAGGCCAATCCATGAATTTCTTCGGGAAGGGTTTCTTTTGGAAATTCATCAGTGGTCGCGTCAAAGGTTACATGGTTAATTGAGGAATCAAGATCGCCACGGGTACGAGAATAAACGGTTACCTGATGTCCGGCGTTGATCATTTCGTTAACGAGGGCGCGGCCAATTCCCTTGCTACCGCCAATGATGATATGGTGTTGACTCATGTTGGATGGTTTTTTTTTATTGTAAAATATAAGGAACAATTAAAAAATAAGTTATAAAGGTTTGGGTCGGTTAATTTGGTTCTAATCGAGGCGGTGAAATACGATTTATGCCGTAGCATAATGAGTTTTTCACCAAGGAAGAGTAGGAGCCAATTAAGCAGCCAAATGTTATAAGTTATTCTTTTATTGATCCTAAACAGGGAAAAGGGAATTTTGTTGAGGGACGCATTCAACTATATATGGCTTAAAATTAATCTTCTGTTCCCACCCTTCTCCACATGCTCACTTTCGCAGCTATGGCTACGAGGTTGCGCGTGTTCATCAATTGGAAACAAAATCGCTATTTATAGAGCCAATTTGTTAAAGGGTAACAAGTCTATAAAAAACAGAAAAATTTCCCCCGTGATTTCGTAATTTTGTTCTTTCTAAAAAAGACTTAAAACAACAGAACATATCTCAAAAAATATTTTATGAATATCAAAGCCTTATTAAGCAAGTTAACCCTCGAAGAAAAAGTAGGTCAGATGACACAGGTCACTTCGGATCTTTACCTCAAAGACGATTCTACCGACGAATTGGATCTGGAAAAATTAGCCATAGCCGTAATTGATAAAAAGGTAGGTTCTATTCTTAATGTAAAAGTATATGCTTACCCGCTCGAAAAATGGGAGGAAGTTATTACTGCTATCCAGGATAACGTTTTAAAGACTAAAAATAAAATTCCGGTGCTTTACGGAATTGATTCTATTCACGGCGCAACTTATGTAAAAGGCGCTACCCTGTTTCCGCACAATATCGGCATAGCTGCTACCCGTAATAACAAATTGGTCGCAGAATCTGCAAAAATCACGGCCATTGAAACACGAGCTGCCGGAATTCCCTGGAATTTTGATCCGGTATTTGACGTAGGGAGGACGCCCGCCTGGTCACGATTTGAAGAAACTTTTGGGGAAGATACCTACCTCTGTGCACAAATGGCGGGAGCTGCAGTGACTGCTTATCAAGGTGATGACCTCACAGCAGCAGACTCCGTGGCTGCTTGCATGAAACATTTTTTAGGCTATTCCAGTCCCGATAGCGGACACGACCGAACACCTTCTAATTTATCTGAAAATCAAATTCGCGAAATTTT
>Ga0209831_1001437_pt1 | contig 21885 bp, 21 predicted proteins | sample Maine_Asex4_meta_FD_187451 | JGI IMG/M metagenome (GOLD analysis project Ga0209831, IMG submission 187451) | Marine algal microbial communities from Maine, USA - Maine_Asex4_metaG (SPAdes) (version 2) | ecosystem: Host-associated > Algae > Red algae > Unclassified | place: Maine, USA | collected... | reverse complement strand
AGGCCGACAACGGACTGTCCAACCGGCGCTACACGATCGCGATGGCACGCACCAGCGAGCCGCACTCCGCCACCGCCCAGTTCTTCATCAACCACGTCGACAACACCATGCTCGACCACAGCGGCAAGACGCCGCGCGGCTGGGGGTACACGGTGTTCGGAGGCGTCGTCGAGGGTCAGGACACGATCGACGCGATCGCCGAGACCCCGACCGGATCGGCCGGCCCGTTCGGCAGCGACGTGCCGGAGACCCCGATCCTGATCGAGACCGCGAGACGATCGGACGCCGGGACCGTGACGGACGGGGCGGACGGGGCGATCGGGGCACGACCCGTCCCCGCCACGAAATAGCCCGGCGGCGCGCGCTAGACTGCGCGCCTTCTCCACCTCGGACGACTCGCCATGAAAGCCACCATCACCACCTCGAAGGGCGTCATCACGCTCGATCTGGACGAAAGCGCTGCTCCGGCCACCTGCGCGAACTTCAAGCGCTACGCCGACGAGGGTCACTACGACGGCACCATCTTCCATCGCGTCATCCCGAACTTCATGATCCAGGGCGGCGGCTTCACCGCGGACATGGACCAGAAGGGCACGCACGACACCATCAAGAGCGAGGCGGACAACGGCCTGAGGAACGACCTGGGCACGGTCGCCATGGCCCGCACGCCGGATCCCCACTCGGCCAGCTCGCAGTTCTTCATCAACCTGACCGACAACGATTTCCTGAACTTCCGCGATCCCTCGCAGGCCGGTTACGGCTACACGGTGTTCGGCAGGACGACCGACGGCATGGACACGATCGAGACGATCGCCGCGGTGCAGACCGGTTCGAGCGGCCCGCACCAGGACGTGCCGACCGAGTCGGTGACGATCGAATCGATCGTCGTCGAGTAGCACCCTCCTCGCCGGCGTGCCCTTGTCCGCCAGCACGCTGCTGATCGCCGACCTGCACCTGGACGCCTCGCGTCCGGACACCTCCCGGGCCGCGTTCGACACCTTCGCCGCCGCCACGCGATTCGATGCGTTGTGGATCCTGGGCGACCTGTTCGAGGCCTGGATCGGTGACGATGCCGGACTGGCCGACCCGCTGGGCGAGCGGGTGGCCGCCGCCCTCGCCGCGCTGGCGGGTACCGGTACCCGCGTGCACCTGATGCTCGGCAACCGGGACTTCCTGCTCGGCGAGACCTTCGCGCGTGCGGCCGGCGCGACGCTGCACCGCGAGGACGAGCTGGTCGTCACGCTGGCCGGCTCGCCGGTGCTGCTGCTGCACGGCGACACGCTGTGCACCGACGATGCGGACTACCAGCGCCTGCGCCGGCAGTTGCGCGACCCGGCCTGGCAGGTCGGGTTCACCGCCCTGCCGGTGGCCGAACGGCTCGAGGCGGCGCGCCAGCTGCGCCAGGCCAGCCGCGAGGCTGGCGGGCACAAGGCGCACGCCATCATGGACGTCACCCCGGCCACGGTGCACGCCCGGTTGCTCGCCGCCGGCACCGATCACGGTGCGACCACGATGGTGCACGGCCACACGCATCGCCCGGCGGTGCACGACGTCGCCCTGCCCTCGCTTCCCGGCCACACCGTCGATCGGTCCGGCGGATCGACGGCACGACGGCTGGTGCTCGGCGACTGGCACGCCGACGGCGGTCAGGGCATCGTCGTCGACGCCGACGGACTCACGCCGGTGCGTTGTCCCGACGGTATTCGTCCTCCATTTCGCGGATGAGATCGAGTTCGGCCTCGGTGAACCCGGCCCGCAGGCGCGCCTCCCGGTTGTAGGGCCCGCGCAGCCAGACGCTGTGCCCGTCGGCGAGCAGATCGCGGAACACCGCCGCCCCGTCCAGGCCGCGTCGTTCGCACACGTGGCGGAACCAGCGGTTGCCGACCGCCACGTGGGTGATCTCGTCGGTGTAGATGCGCTGCAGGATCGCGGCGCTGGCGTGGTCCCCGGCCTGCTGCAACCGCTCGATCATCGGGGGTGCGACGTCCAGCCCGCGCGCCTCCAGGATGCGTGGCACCAGTGCCATGCGTACCAGGATGTCGTGCTCGGTACGGCGCGCCATGTCCCACAGCCCGTCGTGGGCCGGGTGCGCGCCGTAGCGGCTGCCCAGCGTCACCAGCCGCTCGGCCAGCAGCGTGAAATGCTCGGCCTCGTCGCGCGCCACCCGCAGCCAGTCCTCGACGTAGTCGTGCGACTGATCCGGATAACGCCACACCGCGTCCAGCGCCAGGTTGATCGCGTTGAACTCGATGTGCGCCAGCGAGTGCAGCAGCGCGATGCGCCCCGCCTCGCTGCCGACCCCGCGACGTTTCAGGGCAGCCGGTGCGACCAGCGCGGGCGCGGCCGGATGACCGGGGTGCCGGCCGGTGTCGCGCGCCAGCCGCGCGGCGTCCGCGGCGGTACTGCCCGGCAGCCGCTCGCCGCGCTCGCAGGCGGCGTGCAACGCGATCGAGCGTTCCGCCTTGTCGACCGGATCGTCGGCGAACAGGGCGGCGTGCACCGCCTCGAGGGTCAGGGGCACCCTCATCGGGACGACTCGTTCGGGTCGGCGGCGGACGGGGCGGCGGACGGGGCGGCGGACGGGGCAGCGGACGGGGCAGCGGACGGGGCAGCGGATGGGGCAGCGGATGGCGCGGCGGGCGGGTCGGCCGGTGGGCCGCCGGACAGCGCCGCGAACAGCTCGCGGCTCTTCAACGGCCGATCGCCGAGCTGCAGGCGCAGCAACCGCTTCATCAGCGGACGCGCCTCGTCGCGCACCGCGGCATCGTCCAGGTCGAATCCTGCCAGCGCCGCCAGCGTGCGCCCCGACACCTCGATGCCCTCGTCGGCGGTGATGCCGTCGGCGTGCCAGGCGGGGTCACCGCGCACATCGGCCTCGGCGACGCGATCGGGCTTGAGCCTGTTCCGCCGCTCGTCCCGCTCCACCAGTGCGACCGCGGTGGCGTTGCCGGCGTGGTAGCGGTAGCGGCGCGCCGGCTCGAGCGGCTGTCCGTCGGATGCGCAGCGCAGGAAGTCCGGCAGCACGCCGAGCGCCTCGAGCAGGTGCAGCTCGAAGGAGCGCAGCACCGACTCGATCGGCCGCTCGCCCTCGGCCAGCTGCGCCAGCGCCAGGGCGTACAGCGCGAACAGCGTCGGGTGCGGCTGGCCGGGGCCGAGCAGGCGCAGCAGCAGCTCGCTCAGGTACCAGGCACAGGCCAGGCCCCGGTTGTCGAGATCGACCGGGCGGCCCGACTCCTCGATGCCGATCAGGGTCTTGAGTTCCGACTCGCCGGTCCAGGACAGCAGCAGCGGCCGGAACGGCTGGTACAGCGCCCGCACCGCCGGACGGGCCGAACGGGCACTGCGCGCCATCAGCGACACGCGCCCGTGCTCCAGCGTGAACAGGTCGATGATCAGGCTGGTGTCGCGGTAGTTGGTGTGGTGCAGCAGCCAGGTCGGCTGCAGTTCGACGGTGCTCACCGGTGGCTGCTCCCGCGTCTCAATCCTGCTTCTTGGCGACCCGGGCCTCCCTGGAGGCCAGATCGTAGCCCAGGCTGGCGAGCGCGCGCTCGTCGTCGGCCCAGCCCTCCTTCACCCGTACCCAGATCTCGAGAAAGACCTTGCGTTCGAACAGGACCTGCATCGACTCGCGGGCCCGCTTGCCGACATCCTTCAACCGCTGCCCGCCCTTGCCGATCACGATGCCCTTCTGGCTGGCCTTGTCGACCCACACCACCGCACCGATCCGGTAGAGCGGCGAGCCCTCCCTGGTCAGCACGTCCTCGAAGGTCTCGATCTCCACCGTCAGCGCGTACGGCAGCTCGGCCGACAACTGGCGGGTCAGCTGCTCGCGCACCGCCTCGGAGGCGAGGAAACGGGCCGAGCGATCGGTCAGGTCGTCCTCGCCGTAGCGCCAGTCGCCCTCGGGCATGCGCGCGCCGATCGCCGCCTCCAGCTCCGCCACGCCCTCCCCCTTGCGCGCCGAGATCATGCGGATCTCCAGGCAACGCTGGTGCTCGGGCAGCTTCTCCAGATACGGCAGCAACTCGGCCTTGTTCGGAATCATGTCGACCTTGTTGATCACCAGCACAAACGGCACCTCGGCGGCCACCACCGTCTCCCAGGCGCGCTGGTCGTCGTCGTTCCACACCGGTGCCTGCACCATCAACAGCGCCAGATCCACCCCGAACAGGGCGCTGGACGCGGTGCGGTTCAACACCTGGTTGAGCTTCTGCCGCGCGCCGACGTGGATGCCCGGCGTGTCGACGAAGGCGATCTGCACCTCGCCCACGGTGTGCACGCCGATCAGCGTGTGGCGCGTGGTCTGCGGCTTGTGCGCGGTGATCGACAGCTTCTGGCCGACCAGGCGGTTGAGCAGCGTGGACTTGCCGACGTTGGGCCGACCGGCGATGGAGACGACACCGGAACGGGTCATGGCGGAGATGGTCTGGCGGGCGGCGCAGTCTATCAGGCGCACTCCATCGGGCGCTGTTCGCGTCGGGCGCCGTCCCCGTCAGGCGTCGTCGGCGTCCAGCCGCGCCAGCATGGCCGCCGCCGCGCCCTGCTCGGCCTTGCGGCGGCTGCCCGCCGTGGCCGTGACCGCCGCATCGTGATCCGGCAGCGTGCAGCGCACGGTGAACGTGCGCTCGTGCGCCGCACCGCTCTCCTCGATGATCGCGTAGGCCGGACGCTCCTCGCCGGCCGCCTGCCGACGCTCCTGCAGGCGCGTCTTGGGATCCTTCAGGGACTCGGCCGAAGGCAGGTCGGCCAGGCGCGAATCGAACAGCCGCAGCACCAGCGCGCGCGCCTCGTCGAAGCCGGCGTCGAGAAAGCAGGCCCCGATCAGCGACTCGATCACGTCCGCCAGGATGGAAGCGCGCTCGAACCCGCCCGAGCGCAGCTCGCCGGTACCGAGCCGCAGGTGGCGCCCCAGGTCGATCTCGCGCGCGATGCCGGCCAGCGTGCTCTCGCGCACCAGGCTGGCGCGCAGGCGGCTGAGCGCGCCTTCGTCCTCGTCGGGCCGCAACCGGTACAGGGCGGCGGCGATGGTGAAGTTCAGCAGGCCGTCACCGAGGTATTCCAGGCGCTCGTAGTGCGCCCCCCCGGCGGAGCGGTGGGTCAGCGCCTGTTCGAGCAGCCGCTCGTCGCCGAAACCGATGCCGAGGCGCTGCAGCAGCGTCTCGCGGTTTCGCGCATCCGCCTCCTCGCTCAGAACACCCCCGCCTGCTTGTCGAAGCGCATCACCAGATCGATGTTCCTGAACAGCTTCTCGCGCTTCTCGTAGGCGACCGTCACCAGGTAGCCGCGATCGCCGTCCTTCTTCAGCACGATGGTGTCCTCCGCCTTCAGGCCCCACAGGTTGTTGTGGCGATACTGCTCCTGGATGGACTGGAGCACGCGCGAGCGGGGCGCGCTCATCAGCTCCCGGTCGCTCGCCACGCCGTCGGCGATCTTCTGCACCGTCCAGTTCTCGAAGTAGGCCGGCCCCGCCTTGGCGATGAACAGGCCGATGAACAACGTCACGGACATGACGACGAGCACCATCGTGGCCGACATGCCACCCTGGTGGCGGGGTCCGCCACGAACTGCCATTCGATTGAGGGTCACCTGATCCTGTCTCCGAGTCGACTCCAGTCGATGCCACCGTTCCAGTGCATCCAGATGCGGGTCGCCCGGCCGACGAGGTTCGCTTCGGGAACGAAGTTCCAGTAGCGGCTGTCGTTGCTCTTGTCACGGTTGTCGCCGACCATGAAGTAGTGCCCGGCCGGCACCGTCCATTCGCCTTCGCTACCGCCTCGCGCGTCCGGCAGGACCAGCAGTTCGTGCGTCGTCTCGCCGAGAGTCTCCTCGCTCAACAACGCACTGATCGTCCTATCGGATTCGTCCTGATAAACATAAGGCTCGGCTGCGGAAAGTTCGACCGGTTCGCCGTTGATCGACAGTCGCTTGTCGCGGTACGTGACGACGTCGCCCGGCAGCCCCGCCACGCGCTTGATGTAGTCCTTGCCCGGATCGCGCGGGAAGCGGAACACCGCGACGTCGCCGCGCTCCGGGCGGCCGGTCTCCAGGATCTCGAGATTGCTCACCGGCAGGCGCAGCCCGTAGCTGAACTTGTTGACCAGGATGAAATCCCCGACCAGCAGGGTCGGGATCATCGAGCCCGACGGGATGCGGAACGGCTCGAACAGGAACGAGCGCAGCACCAGCACCACCAGCAGCACCGGGAAGAACGAGCGGGCGTACTCGACCAGCAACGGCTCCTCGCCCCCGTCGCTGCGGGCGGCCGCACGGCGCTTCGGCGCGAACGCCAGGGCATCGATCAGCCAGATCACGCCGGTGACGGCGGTGGCGATGACGAGGATCAGCGGGAAGTTCAAGTTGTCCAAGCGCTCGGTCCGTGTTGGTTGAGTGTGCGGCTCAGCCGCCGCTGCGGTCGGCCTGCAGCACCGCCAGGAACGCTTCCTGCGGTATCTCCACCTTGCCGACCGATTTCATGCGCTTCTTGCCGGCCTTCTGCTTCTCCAGCAGCTTGCGCTTTCGCGACACGTCGCCGCCGTAGCACTTGGCGGTGACGTTCTTCCTCAGCGCCTTGATGGTGCTGCGCGCGATCACGTGGCTGCCGATGGCCGCCTGCACCGCCACCTCGAACATCTGGCGCGGGATGATCTCCTTCATGCGCTCGGCCAGGTCCCGGCCACGGGCCTGCGAGCGCGCCCGGTGGACGATCGAGGCGAGTGCGTCGACCTTGTCGCCGTTGATCAGCACATCCACCATGACCAGGTCGGCCGCCTGGAAGCGCTTGAACTCGTACTCGAAGCTGGCGTAGCCCTTCGAGCAGGACTTCAGCCGGTCGAAGAAGTCGAGCACCACCTCGGACAGCGGCAGCTCGTAGGCCAGCTGCACCTGGCGGCCGAGATACTGCAGGTTCAGCTGCACGCCGCGCTTCTCGATGCACAGCTTGATGACATCACCGACGTAGTCCTGCGGCACCAGGATGTTGGCCTGGATGATCGGCTCGCGGATCTCGTCGATGACGTTGACCGGGGGCAGGTCGGAGGGGTTGTCGATGTAGGTGATCTCGCCGCGCGTGTCGGCGATCTCGTAGACCACCGTGGGCGCGGTGGAGATCAGGTCCAGGTCGTACTCGCGCTCCAGCCGCTCCTGGCAGATCTCCATGTGCAGCATGCCGAGAAAGCCGCACCGGAAGCCGAACCCGAGCGCCGAGCTGGTCTCGGGCTCGAAGTGCAGCGCGGCATCGTTGAGCCGGAGCTTCTGCAGCGCTTCGCGAAAGTTCTCGTAGTCGTCCGCCTCGATCGGGTAGAGGCCCGCGAACACGCGCGGCTGCACCTGCTTGAAGCCCGGCAGCGGCTCGGTGGCCGGTGCGCGCGCCAGCGTGATCGTGTCGCCGACCCGCGCCGCCTCGATCTCCTTGATGCCGCAGATCACGTAGCCGACCTCGCCGACCGACAGCTGCGCACGCTTGGAGCGCTTGGGCGTGAACACGCCCACATCGTCGGCCTGGTAATCGCGACCGGTCGACATGATGCGGATCTTGTCGCGCTGCACGATCGTGCCCTGCATGACCCTGACCAGCGTGATGACGCCGACGTAGGCGTCGAACCAGGAGTCGATGATCAGGGCGCGCACCGGCGCCTCCGGATCACCGACCGGGGCCGGGATGCGCTGCACGATCTGCTCGAGCACCTCGACGATGCCGATGCCGGTCTTGGCACTGCAGTGGATGGCATCGTGGGCCTCGATGCCGATGATCTCCTCGATCTCGTCCACCACCCGCTCCGGATCCGCGGCCGGCAGGTCGATCTTGTTGAGCACCGGCACCACCTCCAGGTCCTGCTCGATGGCGGTGTAGCAGTTGGCCACCGACTGGGCCTCCACGCCCTGGGAGGCGTCCACCACCAGCAACGCGCCCTCGCAGGCGGACAGCGAGCGGCTGACCTCGTAGCTGAAGTCGACGTGACCGGGGGTGTCGATGAAGTTCAGGTGATAGACCTCGCCGCTGAGCGAGGTGTAGTCCAGCGAGACCGCCTGGGCCTTGATGGTGATGCCGCGCTCCTGCTCCAGGTCCATGGAGTCGAGCACCTGGGCGGACATCTCCCGATCGCTCAGACCGCCGCACACCTGGATGAACCGGTCGGCCAGCGTCGACTTGCCGTGGTCGATGTGGGCGATGATCGAGAAGTTGCGGATGCGGTCCTGGCGGTGAACCTTGCCGGGGACGAGCCGGGCGGTGGACCGATCGGCGGACCGGGCGTTGGAATTGGGCGCTTGCATGGAATCCGGGTCCGGGAAGCCTCGACCCGATGCGGCGGCACCGGGCGACACGCCAGCGCTTGCGCGTTCAGGCGTCGCTTCGATCCGTCCGAGTGTAGCCCGCAAGCGCATCCCGGACCGTCTGCAGGTCGAGAAAGTGGTGGCACAGCTCTCGCTCTTCGAGCAGCAGTACCGGTACGCGGTGATCGTGAGCGGCCCGCAAGCTCGCATCGTCGTCGATGTCCAGCCGGTGCAGGCGGTAGCTGGCCGCCGGCAGCAGCTCGGCGAGCAGGCCCTCCATCTCGTCGCACAGGTGGCAGCCTTCCCGGTACAGCAGCGTCAGCTCGGCCGGCACCGACACGGTATCGCTCACGCGGCCGGTCTCACTCGTCGAGCTTGAGGGCCAGCCAGACCGGGCCGTCGTCGCGCTGCACTAGCACCGGTACCGATTCGCGATCGGCCAGTCGGCCGAGCAGGCCCGGCAGCTCGTCGGGCGCATCGATCGAGGTGTTGTCGATGGTCAGGATCACGTCCCCGGCCACGATGCCGGCCCGCTCGGCGGGACCTCCGGCCACGATGTCGGTGACCAGCACCCCGCCCTTGTCGATGCCCAGCCGTTCGCGGGTGGCCGCATCGACCGGGGCGACCGACAGCGCGAGCGGGTCGGATGAACCGTCCGGTGCCGACCCTCTCGCGACCGGCGCACCGTTCTCGCCGGGCAGCTGGCCGATGTTCACCTTCAGCTCCAGGACACGGCCCTCGCGCACCACGCGCACGTCCGCATCGGTGTTGACCGGCACGCGTCCGACCAGCGGCGGCAGGTTGGAGGAGCGCACGATCCGGCGGCCCTCGAAGTGGGTGATGATGTCGCCGGTCTTCAGCTCGGACGCCGCGGCCGGGCTGTTGTCCAGGATATTGGCCACCAGCGCGCCGTGAGCGGTGCGCATGCCGAACGAGTTCGCAAGGTCGGCGGTCACCTCCTGGATGATCACGCCCAGCCAGCCGCGCCGCACCGTGCCGGTGGCGCGGATCTGGTCGGCGACGTCCATGGCCAGCTCGATCGGGATGGCGAAGGACAACCCGGAGAAGGAACCGGTGCGGCTGTAGATCTGGCTGTTGATGCCGACCACATCGCCATCGAGGTTGAACAGCGGCCCGCCCGAGTTGCCCGGGTTGATCGCCACGTCGGTCTGGATGAACGGCACGTAGCTCTCGTTGGGCAAGGCGCGTCCCTTGGCGCTGACGATGCCGGCGGTCACCGAGAAGTCGAACCCGAACGGCGAACCGATCGCCAGCACCCAGGCCCCCACCGGCAGCGCGTCGCTGTCACCGACGGTCACCACCGGCAGGTCACGGCCGTCGATCTTCAGCACCGCCATGTCCGAGCGCGGATCGGTGCCGATGACCTTGGCGATGAACTGGCGCCGGTCGTGCAGCCGCACCAGTACCTCGTCGGCACCATCGACGACGTGATTGTTGGTCAGCACGTAGCCGTCGGTGGTGATGATGAACCCGGAACCCTGCGCGCTGGGATCGAGCGGTGCGCGCGGGCGCTCCTCGTCGCGGTAGCGGCGGATCAGGTCGTCGAGCGGGGACTCGCCGCGCCTGCCCCCCCGCCCGTTCTCGTCCCCGCGCTCGTCCTCGGCCCGCTCGTCGCGCGCGGTGGCGGTGCTGCGCCGGGTGCTGATGTTGACCACCGCCTGGTGATTGCGCTCGACCAGCGGGGTGAAGTCCGGCAGGCCTTCGAGCGCGTGCGCCGGCGGCGCCGACCACGCCGACACCAGGCACAGGCCGGCGAACGCCAGCAGCGCGCTCCGCCACCACCGGGCATCGACGAGCGGCAGCGCGCTCGGGCATCGCTCAAACGGGTTCGTCATCGACATGGCTTCCAGTCGGGGCAGGCGGACGCGTCGCAGCGACGCTGGCTATACGGAGCGCATCGGTACACGGACGCGCGCCGGGGGTTCCGGCCAGGCGGCGCAGCAGGCGGTGCGACACCAGCACGCCGAGCGACAGCCCGCACAGTCCACCGAGGGTGGCGAGCAGTGCGGCGTCCGGGCCGCCCGCGGCGATGCCGGCCGCCCGTTCGCCGAGCACGCTGCCCAGCACCAGGGCGACGGTCGGCATGCCGAAGCCGAGGGCGGCGGCCCGCAGCGCGAGGGCGCCGGCGTCGGGCACGGCCACCTCGACCTCGCAGCCGATCCCGCAGCCGATCCCGTGGTCGGCCCGGCCCGCCGGCGTGGCCGGCAGCCGGCAGATCGTGCTCGTCGCACGCGGTGGCGGGCCGAACAGGGCCTGGCAGCCGAGCCCGCGGGCACAGCGGGCGCACCCGGCCGAGGCGTCCGCGGCGGGTCCGTGCAGCAGCACCGTGGCGGTTCCGGCAGACGCATCGACATCGTCGATGCGCCCGCGGCGCAGCACGACACCCCGGGCCGCGACGACGGTGTCGCCCGCCGGTTCGCCGCTCACCGTCCCGCCGCCCGTCAGGGGGAGACTCTCGTGGCCCGCGCGATCCGGCGGACCGTCTCGGCCGGCACCTCGCCCACCGCGGTGACGAAGGCGTTCGCCAGGCTCAGCCCGTACGCGTTGAGCGCGCCCATGCGTGCCGGACCGGCCACGCTGTCGTCCTGCGCATCGACGGTGGCATGCTCCACGTAGACCGAGACCATCGCCACGCCGTCGCCGAGCATGACGTGGCTGACCGGACCGGTCTCGCCGGGCGTGCCCGGCATGCCCGACCCGTCGTGCGGCATCCGCCGAAAACCGTCGGGCAGTCCGTCGAAGCGGATGCGGGCATCGGTGGTGGCCGTCGGCGTCTCTTCACCGGTCGCGCGCGCGCCGGCCGTCTGCGCCGACGTCACCCGGGCAAGCTCGGCGTCGAGCCAGCCGCGCTCCGCCCCGTCGGTGGTGATCTCGAAGCGGGCCGGATCGATCGCGTCCGGGTACTCGATGCGGGTGAACAGCATCTGCTCCAGCGGATGACCGCGCTCGTCGAGCAGCATGGAGCGCAGCAGCATCGCGTTCGTCCGATCGATCCAGAACCGGTAGCCGTAGCGCAATCCGTCGCGCGGTGCGACCTCGATCCCGTGCACCGGGCGATCGGCCACCCGGTCGTCGGGCAACGCGCTCAGCCGGTAGTGCCGGTTGTCGCCCAACGAGGCATCGATCGCCGGCAACGGTGAACGCGGCTTGGAGGTACCGACCACCACCGAACGCGAATCCGGCCAGATGCAGGTCACCAGCGAGTGGTCGCGCAGCACCTCGCGCGCCTCGCCGTCCAGGGCCGACAACCGTTCACGTTCGCCACCACCGTCATGGACGTGCACGATGCGCAGCGAGGTCAGGTTATCGTCCGCCAGGTGCACGAACGTGCCCTCGTAGTTCAGCGTGCGCAACGCATCGGCCATCGAGCGGATCATGCTCGCCACGTCCGTGTCCGTGTCCACGTCCACGTCCACGGCCTCGGTCGCGCCGACCCCCTCCTCCACCGTGTCCGCGCTTGCGGCAGGCGTCGCGACGACGTCGGCGCGCGCGCCCGGCACGCACGCCAGCACGAGCACGCCGCACAGCGACAGCACCTTCATCGGTTGCATCGACGGTCGCACCCTCATCGGCCGTCAGCGCGCTCCGTCGGCATCCAGACGGTCGTAACCGACCAGGCGCGAGTACGGCAGCAACCCTTCGCGGCTGGTGCCGGCCCCGTTCTCCAGATGCTGCATGAGAAAGCCGTTCAACCGCTCCTCGCCCGCGCTGCGCTGACCGGCATCATCGGCGGTTCCCGATACCCAGTAGCTGCCGCTGTTGCCGACCGGCTCCACCCGCGGCAGGCGCGCCCCGGGGACCGGTCCGGGCGACCGCTCACCCTCGACGGTGGCGTCGCGACGTTCGTCGAGCGCACCGGCGACCGGGCCGAGCGTGCCGAGCGTGCCGATCGGGCCGATCGGGCCGTCGGGCGTATCGGGAGCCCCCTGCCAGGCCGACAGGCCGACCAGCGTGGCGATCGCCACCGTCGCCGCCAGCCCCATGCCCGCCGGGCTGGGCCATGCCCGTGCAACGACGGGCCGCGCCTTCGATGCGGGCGGCGCCACGGGCCCGGCAGTCGACCCGGCAACCGGTGGCAACCCCCGATCGATCCCCGTCGCGGCCGGGACGGTACGCGCCAGCGGCCCGGACCCGTGCCCGAGTCCCACCACGTTGCTGTACGCGGGCTCGTCGTCGATCGCGCTGCGCACCCGGTCGGCGAGCGACGGAGCGGCCAGTACCGGCTCGCCCTTCATCGCGTCGCGTGCCAGGTGCATCCGCGCCCAGCGGGCACGCGATGCCTCGTCATCGCACAGACCGGCCACGCAGGCCGAGCGGTCGATGTCCTGCCATTCCCCGTCCATCAGCTGGGACAGGCTCTCGGGAGTGGGGGGGGTCGTCGACATGGTCGCCTACCGTCGCTTGTCGTCGAGCAGGGGCTCGAGGTTGGTATCGATGGATTCGCGCGCCCTGAAGATCCGCGAGCGAACGGTCCCGATCGGGCAGCCCATCGCCTCGGCGATCTCCTCGTAGGACAGCCCGTCGAACTCGCGCAGCGTGATCGCGGTGCGCAGGTCCTCGGGCAGGGCCTCGATGGAGCGGCGCACGCTGGCGGCGATCTCGGCGGTGACGTATTCGCGCTCGGGGGTGGCGTTGTCGCGCAGTGCCCAGCCGCCCTCGTACTGCTCGGCGTCGGCGGCATCGATGCCGGTGTCGCTGATCTTGCGACTCATGGTCACGAGGTGGTTCTTGGAGGTGTTGATCGCGATGCGGTACAGCCAGGTGTAGAACGCGCTCTCGCCGCGAAAGTTGCGCAGACCGCGGTAGGCCTTGATGAACGCCTCCTGGGTGACGTCCTGGGATTCGTGCGCATCGTGCACGTAACGCGACACCAGGTGGGTGATGCGGTGCTGGTACTTGAGCACGAGCACGTCGAAGGCCTGCTTGTCGCCGCGCTGCACACGCTCCACGAGGGCCTGATCGATCTGTCTGTCGCTCAATGCGGCGGTTCCAGGGGCCTGCCGGCCGGTGCTGGCGGCAACGACGCGCAAGGGTCCGCCGAATCGAGGGTGCTGCTGGGTACTGGACGACATCCTATCAGCTCGACTGTGCCACCCGTCACGGGCATCAGGCCGTTCAGACCGCGGTCACCGGTATAGTTCCGCGCAACGGAGGCGCACCGCACGCGTCGAGGCGATCCCCTGCACATGTCCGCGACACGGCTCCCCCTTCTCGTCACGCCCGCGCAACTGTCCGCACGGCTGCCGGACGCCTCGGTGCGCATCGTCGACCTGCGCCCGGCGGACGCCTTCATCGCCGGGCACATCGACGGCGCGGTCCGCGCGGAAGCGGCCTTGCTGAACCGCAATCAGCCCCCGGCAGCGGGCCTGCTGCCCGATCTCGTCACCGCTCGGCGGCTGTTCGCCGATCTCGACCTGCGCACCGGTCAACAGGTGGTCGCGGTCGATGCCGGCGGCGCCACCGAAGCGGCCCGGCTGGCCTGGGTGCTGGAGGCCTTCTCGGTGCAGGGTGTCGCCTGGCTGAACGGTGGCATGGCCGCCTGGCAGGCGGAACGGTTGCCGATGGTGACGGGGGAGGAGCCGGCCTCGGCCGGGGCGGCAGCGAGCGACGGCGCGGCGGTGGACCCGGCACTGCTGGGCGAGAACCTGATCGACAGCGATGCCCTGCTCGCCCTGCTCGACGATCCCGAACTGCGCATCCTGGACGTGCGCGGCGCGGCGGAGTTCGACGGCAGCGACGTGCGCAGCGCCATGGGCGGTCACGTGCCCGGCGCGAAGCACTACGAGTGGACCCGGCAGTTCGACCGGCACGGGCGGCTGCGCGATGTCGAGGCGCTGCGCGCGGACCTTGCGGGCCTGGACATCGATCCCTCGCACCGCGTGGTGGTCTATTGCCAGAGCCACCAGCGCTCGGCGGTGACCTGGCGCGTGCTCACCGCGCTGGGGTTCGACCGGGTGCAGGGGCTGGACGGAGCCTGGTCGGTGTGGGGCAACCGGCCGGATCTGCCGAAGGCCACCGGCGCGGCGTAGGAACGGGGCCCGATCGGGCGGCACGGCCTGTACGAATACCGGACGTGTCCATGCCGTACCGTGCAGGCTTTCGAACACGTAATCGGTAGCGAACCCTTCGGTGGACGAAGAGGTTCACGCACACTGGCAAGGGCCCGAGCGATGAGATTTTCCGATCTGGCAGTGATTCCGGCCGTGATGCTGCTGGCCTCCTGCGGGAGCGGCTCCGGGGAGAACGGCGGCGAGCCCGTGCCCGCGCCTCCCGCCTCCGGATCCGGAACACCGGTCCTGGAAGATCCGTCCATCGAGCCGCCAGTGTCGCAACCGGAGACCCCGGTGATGGAGGAAACGCCGGTGATACCGGCGGACACCTCGTCCGGTTCCGATCCGATGACGCGCAACCCGGTTCGGGTCACCGTCGACATCACCGTGCCCGCTCATTCGTCCAGCGAACTGCGGGTACTGGTCTTCCGGGGCGGACAGGTCCTGACGGCCGAATGGATCGGTGACGAGTTCTGGACGGCCACCGGCGATTTCGCGGCCGACGAGGAAGGCACCCTGCGCGTCGAGTTCCAGGACAGGTCCGGCGACATCACGCTGGGAAGCGTGGAGAAGCCCTTCAGGACGGGCAGCGACAGCTCGGAATCCCGCACGATCGGTGCCGACGAGTTCGATACCGCCCGCTGGGACGATGACGAGGATGGAACCAGCAACATCGACGAGCTGCGCCGTGGGACCGATCCGCTGGTGGCCGATGGGCCGGAGGGCGAACCGGCGTTCAAGACACTGTATTTCACCATCACGGTCCCCCGGATCGTCTCGGACGAGCTGAGGGTGCGCCTGTCGTGGGACGATCTGGTCTTCGACGCGGACTGGCAGGGCGATGAACTCTGGACCGCCGAGAGTGACCGGTTCCGCATCGGCAGCTTCTCCTCCCTGCTGGTCGAGTTCCACGACAGGAACGGCGCCCTGAAGCTGGGCAGTGTCCGGCAACCGTTGAGCGTGTACGCCAGCCAGCCGGCGCAGATCGTCATCGACGACGGGTTCGACACCCGCAGCTGGGACGATGACGGGGACGGCAGGAGCAACTTCGACGAGGTCAGGGCGGGCACCGACCCCCTGGTGGCGGACGAAGGCCGGCCGCCCGCGGCACTCATCGAGCGCTTCGACTTTCCACCGGGCCTGGACACCTGGGACCCGGTGCTGGAGACCCGGTTCATGGCCCTCGACCTGCCGGCATCGTTCTCCGAGCGGATCGTGGACGAAGGCACCTATTCCAGCCGGGTCACCGACATCGACTACGACTTCTCGGCAGACGGCGACGGCACCCACGATTCGGTGTCCACCTTCGAGATCGAGGGGGACGAAGGCTCCGTCTCGGTCCTGAACGCCACCCGGTCCACCGACGGGAATTCGGTCAGCTGGACGGGAACCGGCTCCTACCGGGAGTCCTACGTGCTGGACAGGGTCTATGCGATCACCAGCACCCTGGACGGCGATGCGCTCGTGCAACGGGGCCGGGGAAGCCTGTCGACAGGTCAGGAGGGTGAAGAGTATCGAGCGGTCGAGGAATACGAATACGACGTGGTGCTCGACCTCGACACCATCGATGCCGACAACCGGTGCCTGGCATCGAGCGGCAACATCACGCACACCCGGAACCGGTCCGGAGAGCCGCCGGTCCTGACGAGCGCGACGAGAGACTCCGCCGAGGAGCGCTGGGTGGTGGCGGGCGTGGACCGTGCCAGCTTCACCCGCTACCCCGATCCCACCGAAGCGGACAGTCTCTCCACACGGTTCCACTGCACCTTCGGTATCGATCGCTGACCCGGCAGGCAGGATCGGTTCGGTATCGAGAGGTCGCGAACGGGCCCGCCGCGCCCGATCAGCGCGGCGCGAAGCGTGTGGGTGGCATGCCCACCAGCTTGCGGTAGTTGGCGTAGCGCCAGTCCGCGATCCGGCCCTCGGCCAGCGCCTCCAGCACCGCGCACCCCGGTTCGACCGAGTGGGTGCAATCGTTGAACCGGCAGCCGGCGGCGGCGTCCTGGATCTCGCGAAAGCCGCGCCGCACATCGATCGGCTGCAGGTCGGCCACCGAATACTGGCGCACCCCGGGAGAATCCACGATCGAGCCGCCGTCCGGCAGGTCGTACCAGAACGTCACGCTGGTGGTGTGCGAGCCCAGCCCGGTGGCCGCGGACACCGCCCCGACCCGGATCGCCCGCGCCCGCTCGGGCAGCAGCTGCTGCACGATCGACGACTTGCCCACCCCGCTGGCGCCGACCAGGGCGGCGGCCCGCCCGACCAGGGCGGCGCGCAGCGAGGCGATGCCGGACTCGCCGGTGGCGTCGGTCGACACCGCCGCGTAGCCCGCCGCCCGGTAGTCCGCCAGCAGCCGCTCCACCCCGGCACGTCCGTCGGCGTCCAGCAGGTCGGTCTTGTTGATCACGATCAGCGGCGCCAGTCCGGCGCGCTCGGCGGCGACGCAGAACTGGTCGATCAGCAGCGTGTCGATGCCGGGCGGGTCGGCGGCCACGATCCCCAGGTGGGTCAGGTTGGCCGCCAGCGGCTTGAACCGGCCACGGTGGTCGCTGCGTTCGAGCACCGTGGCGCGTTCGCCCAACCGCGTGGCGCGGACCGCTCCGGCCTCGTCACGCTCAACCAGCACGCGATCGCCGGCCACGATCAGCGGCAGGTTGCGCAGCGGCATGACCTGCTCCACCCCGCCCCCGGGCCCGTCGTCGGACCTGTTCTCGACGCCGTTCGCAGCTCCTTCCAACCCCCCTGCCGGCGGTTCCAGCGGTGCGACGACCAGGGCACGGCCGAGATTCGCGATGACGCGGTGCCCCGGCTCGGGATCGGTGGAACTCAACGGGTGCGCAAGGTGACGGGCATGGATTCGGGAGCCGGGGAAGAGAAGACGGATGACGGGCGGAGGCGTTCGAAGCGGCTACCGGCAGGGAAACACGCCGGCGCCTGTGCTACACCGTCGAGCATAACCCCTACCGTGTGAACCGCCCGATGCCCGTCAGCACCGAAAACCTCGTCTGGGTCGACCTGGAGATGACCGGGCTCGACCCGGATACCGACACCGTGATCGAGATCGCCACCATCGTCACCGACAGCCACCTCGAAACGCTGGCCGAGGGCCCGGTGCTGGCCATCCGGTGCAGCGAGACGCGCCTGGCGGCGATGGATGACTGGAACCAGGAGCACCACGGCGGCTCGGGCCTGCTGGCACGCGTGCGCGCCAGCGCGCACACGCTGGCGGATGCCGAGCGCGAGACGCTGGCCTTCCTGGCCGACTGGGTGCCGGCCGGCAAGAGCCCGATGTGCGGCAACAGCATCTGCCAGGACCGTCGCTTCATGGTGCGCACCATGCCGGCCCTGGAGCGCTGGTTCCACTACCGCAACGTGGATGTCAGCAGCGTCAAGGAGCTGGTGCGCCGCTGGGCCCCGGACTCGGCGGCTGCGAACTTCAAGAAGGAGAACACGCACCTGGCACTGGACGATATCCGCGAGTCGATCGCGGAGCTTGCGCATTATCGCCGGCACGTGTTCACGGTCTGACGAAGCCTTTCGAAAACGGACGCCCGACAAACGGGCGGCGACTACCGCGCTCGACCTCCGAAACCTTTTCGCAGGATGTCGAGTTCGCGCAGCGCATCGACCAGATCGTTCTCGAAGGCTTGAAAGGAGTCGAGAGCGCGAAGTCGCTCCAGACGGACGTTCTCGCCGATCTGACCGAGTAGCGGAGACGCCCCGCGCCGCGCGCGCCGCCCGGTGGGCCGCGTTGCAAGGAACGCCTCTTCGAGCGTCTTCTTGGGGTTCTTGTCAGACTCGGTATCGGCGGCGCTCTTCGGCAGGTTCATCTCCGCGTCGTCCAACGCCGTACCGAAAGCGCTGCGCAGTGCGTCGCCATCCACGAGCGCCCAGGCCTCGGTCTCCCGTACCGGCACGACCCCGACTCCCGCTTCCTTGTCGGACAGCTCGGTCGACAGCAAGCCCAGTCCAGGAAGAACCTGCTGATCGCGAGCCGCACGCGCATCTCCGGCACCATCGGCATGCACGAACAGGACACGCCATGCGCCGGCGGCGTCGCGCCCCGCCTCCACGATTCGCACCTTGCGCGGTGCCCCGTCGAACGCCTTCGGGTGGTCCAGTCCGAGAACGTCACTGACGTCGACCGGAGAGTTGGCTCCCGTCAGGCAGAGATGCTCGCAGAGCCTGCGCAGGACGGGGGATAGAAAGCGATAGTCGGTCGGACCTTCGGCATAGAGCGCCAGCCCCGGATAGTGCACTCAGATGTCCCCACTGACCGTCTCGAGCATCTTGCGAACCTCGAAGTCCGAGACGAACGCCTGCGGGTATTCCGCCGGATCGAGCAGCGAGATCTGGGAATCGGAACGCACACGCCGCAACCGGGTCCGGCGTCGCATCTCTCCGTTTTCAGGATCACTCACCGTGGTGGTATCGGCGAACAGGACGACGCTCTCGGCAGGCATCCACTCGGGCTGGACGATCGCTGCCAACACTACGGGTGAATGACTGTTCATCAACAGTTGCGTCATCGATCGCTGAAATTCTTCAATGCCGAGCGTTTCTCGCGGGTCGGTCACCATGTCTTGAAGACGCTCGACCAGAGCCCGGATTCTTGCCGGATGCACGCCGTTCTCGGACTCTTCGAAACACTCCAAACCGCGGTGCCGGGGATCGTGCAGCAGGGTGAGCAAGGCGAGCACACGCAACGTCCCATCCGACACGACCCGCGACGAAAACGGCAGGCCGTCACGCATGATCAACTCGACCCGGTACTCCCGACTCGCCTCGTGGAGCTGGGCATCCAGGCCGACGACGCCCGGAACGAGTTCGTTGAGCTCGCTGGCGATGTCGGCGAGCGCGCCGGCCGGCCGCGATGTCGACGATGTTTCCGCCTTCAGGCGCACGAGCACGGCAGCGAGGTTCGATCCGTCGGCCTCGAGGACGTCCGACACGGTGGCCGGGGCCGGCTTGCGCAGGAGTGCCGGATCGAGCTGCAGGAGCCGCCACCCCCGCATCTCCTCCCTCAAGGCGAAAAGGTGACGAAACTCGGCGTTCGTGATGCTGTAAAGCACTGTCGCCTCGGCAGCGCTCGCCGGTCGATGGCGCCCTTGGCGACCGTCCTGATGAATATTGAATGTCGGACCGTTCGGCGCCTCGGTATCGGTCGTCAGCAACGGCGCCTTTCGCTTGTACCTCAGCCTTGCCTTGCGGAATGATGCGGAAGGCTGCATGGAGGCGGCCCAGTCATCGTCGGCATCGGCGATGGGATAGGCTGCCTCGTGCGCCACCTGTATGCGCTCCAGTCCATTCGGCATGTCGCGACGCTCGAGCGTGACCTCGTAGCGCAAGCGGGTATGCGTCAGCTCGACCTCGCTGCCCCAGGGATCGCGGGCCATCGGGTCGACGAGCACCTCGGCAGCCAGGACGATGCGCCTCGCTCGTCCGGACGCGGTCTGGCGAAACAGCTCCAGCGGCTCGCCCCGCATGTCCTTGACCGCCTCCGCGACATCCTTGCCCGCAAGGTTCGACAACAGACTCACGACATCGAACAGGTTGCTCTTGCCCGCGGCGTTGCCGCCCACGATCACCGTGAGGGGTGCGAGATCGATGTCGAACGCCTCGAACCCCTTGAAGCCATCTATTTCCAGACGGGTGATCATGAGCGGTCGGTTTCCGTGGCCTTGTCTACCGGGATGCCGTGAAGGCGTCCAGTGCCGCATTGAACGTCGCGCTGGGACGCATCACCGTCGCGCACATACCCACATCGGGATGGAAGTAGCCACCGATGTCGACAGGCTGGCCCTGCACCGCGTTCATCTCCGCAACGATCACCGCCGCGTCCGAGCGCAGCCGCTCGGCCAGCGGCGCGAACGCCGACGCCAGTGCGGCATCGTCCTGCTGCGCCGACAGCGCCTCGGCCCAGTACAACGCCAGGTAGAAGTGGCTGCCGCGGTTGTCGAGCTCGCCGCTTCTGCGCGACGGTGAGCGGCTCTCGCTCAGCAGGCGGCCGGTGGCGGCGTCCAGGGTGGTGGCGAGCACGGCGGCACGCGGGTTGCCGGCCACGTCGGCCAGGTGCTCGAACGACACCGCCAGCGCCAGGAACTCGCCCAGCGAGTCCCAGCGCAGGTGATTCTGCTCCACCAGCTGCTGCACGTGCTTGGGGGCCGAGCCGCCCGCACCGGTCTCGAACAGGCCGCCACCGTTCATCAGCGGCACGATCGAGAGCATCTTGGCACTGGTGCCCAGCTCCAGGATCGGAAACAGGTCGGTGAGATAGTCGCGCAGCACGTTGCCGGTGACCGAGATGGTCTCCTCGCCATCCTTCAGCCGCTGCAGCGTGTGGCGCGTGGCGGCGGCCGGCGACATGATCTCGAGCGTCAATCCGTCGGTATCATGCTCGCCCAGGTACGCCTCGACCTTCTCGATCAGCCGGGCATCGTGCGCACGTTCCTCGTCGAGCCAGAAGATCGCCGGGCTGGCGGTGGCGCGTGCGCGACTCACGGCAAGCTTGACCCAGTCGCGTACCGGCGCATCCTTGACGTTGCACATGCGCCAGATGTCGCCACGCTCGACGCCGTGCTCCAGCAGCGTCTCGCCCGCGCCGTTCACCACCCGCATCGTGCCGTCGGCCGGTACCTGGAAGGTCTTGTCGTGCGAGCCGTACTCCTCGGCCTTCTGGGCCATCAGGCCGACGTTGGGCACCGTGCCCATGGTGGTCGGGTCGAACGCGCCGTGGCGCTTGCAGAAGTCGATCGTCTCCTGGTAGACCGATGCGTAGCTGCTGTCCGGGATCACCGCCTTGGTGTCCTGCAGCTGCCCTTCGGTATTCCACATCTTGCCCGAGGCGCGGATCATCGCCGGCATCGAGGCATCGACGATGACGTCGCTGGGCACGTGCAGGTTGGTGATGCCGCGGTCGGAATTGACCATCGCCATGGATGGCCCGGACGCCAGGGCCGCATCGATCGCCTCGCGCACCGCCGCCTGACGATCGGCGGGCAGCGAGTCGATGGCGGCGATCACGCTGCCGAGCCCGTTGTCGGCATCGGCACCGACGCCTGCCAGCGCTTCGCCGTGCGCTGCGAACACGTCCGCGAAGTAGGTGCGCACCGCGTGCCCGAACACGATCGGGTCGGACACCTTCATCATGGTCGCCTTCAGGTGCAGCGAGAACAGCACGCCGCTCGCCTTCGCGTCGCTGATCTCGCGCTCCAGGAACGCCACCAGCGCGGCACGGCTCATGAACGTGGCGTCGACGATCTCGCCGGCACTCACCGCCACCTCGGACTTCATGACCGTGACGCCACCGTCGCCCGCGACGTGCTCGATGCGCAGCGTGTCCGCCTCGGTCACGGTCACCGAGCGTTCGTTGGAGAAGAAATCACCGCCATCCATGTGCGCCACGTGCGAGGCCGAATCGGCCGACCAGGCGCCCATCGAGTGCGGGTGCTCGCGGGTGTACTGCTTGACCGCCGCCGGCGCGCGCCGGTCGGAGTTGCCCTCGCGCAGCACCGGGTTGACCGCACTGCCCTTGACCCGGTCG
>Ga0209831_1001436_pt1 | contig 21905 bp, 11 predicted proteins | sample Maine_Asex4_meta_FD_187451 | JGI IMG/M metagenome (GOLD analysis project Ga0209831, IMG submission 187451) | Marine algal microbial communities from Maine, USA - Maine_Asex4_metaG (SPAdes) (version 2) | ecosystem: Host-associated > Algae > Red algae > Unclassified | place: Maine, USA | collected... | reverse complement strand
CGGAATGTTATATTATCATCTAAACACGACTGATCGAAAACCACAAATCAAAAAAATGATTTGGATTAAGTTATAAGCCCGTGCTTTTGCTGATTTATGGAATGGCATTTATTTTGTCAACATTCCTTAAAAGTCGATACGAACGGCATTCGTGGACACGGTGATTGGTTCCATGATATTAATATTTTGACTGGAGAGCTTGATACGATTTCCTTCGTAAGTAATATACAACTTCACATTATAATTGCCAGGTACCTCATAAATATGAGAGTCTGTTCGCTGATTAAGAATCCGACGGATACCATCTCCAAATTCGAGCAGGTATTCTGCGTTCTGATTGTAATTTTCTACTTGAAAAAGGACAGGTGTATTTGCTTCGAGAGGTCCTCTAACGTGAAGTTGTCTTCCTATAATTTTTTCTTTTTCCATCGGCTCACTTGCCGTGAAGAGTGGTATTGCTTTGGTAGCATCCGAACGGTTATCATAAATTGGATCATTGTAGATGGATGATACACCAATTCTATTTTTTTTAAAGGTCATACTTTCAAGTATGATAATAGAACCGATAACTCCAAAAATAACAATACCCCAGGTAAAAGCCTTTTCAACAGATTTAGTACTTATCTTCACGGGGGATATACGCATACTCTTGTTTTCTTTATTCAAGTCTTTCATTGTCAGATTTATAGTGTTGTGTGTGTTAAAATAAAAGAAAAATTAAGTCATGTATTCATCTTAGAAACTGTACATAGATAGATTAGAGGTTGATTGTATTCAACAGTTATTAAAATAGTAAAGGATATAGTTTGGGTTTTGATTTCCTGTACGACCTTCTTGTAAGAAGAAAAATAAGTAAGTAAGGTAGTGCAAATATATGTAATATGTATTATATGTGCAAGTCTGAATCGAAAATAAATTAAAGTATTTAGGGTCAACAAAAGAATAACTTATAACACTGACTGCTTAATTGGCTCCTGCTCTTCAGGAATAAGATTGACTTTAGCAATTGGCCATCGTCCAGATATTTACTAGTTCAAAGCCAGCGCTGGAGCAGGCATTTCACTAGGTAGCAATAGCCATAAATTTCCATAATGATGCAAACGACCTGCTTGTTTTCGGCCTTGGTAGCCGACGCCAGTGTAAAGATCTACGTGTCCAGGACCTTTGATTGCTCCACCAATATCCTGGGCTACAACTAGTCGATATTCGTGATGAGTTACTTGATTTTTGTTGTTAATAATTGGAATGCTTGCCAGTAGAATGCTGCCCATTGGGATATAACGGGTATCTACGGCGATAGAGTGCATTTCGGTCAACGGAACCAAACCTGCTCCTTTAGGATTTGAATCAACAGGCTTAAAAAATACATAAGAAGGATTGCTAAATAAAATTTCATGTACTTTTTCCGGTTGCCCTTTTAAGTATTTTTTTATGAACTGCAACGAAACGTGTTGTGGGGTCGTTAATCCTTTTTTTACCATATATCTTCCGATACTAGCATATGATTTTCGGTTAGAACCCGTAAAGGCGAAGAGTTGCTGTGTACCATCTTCATATTCTACAATCCCAGATCCTTGTACCTGCATAATGTAGATATCGATTAAACTTTTGGCATAAGCCAGTTCCAGATTTCTTCCCTTCAATACGAGTTCTCCGTCGATTTCCTTACGAGAAGGTAATGCTCCTTGCCAGTCTTGAGGAAAACTATAAACAGGATATGGAAATTCTTTGGTTTTAATGCTACTAACCTGGAGCACAGGGGTGTAATATCCTGTAAAATGAACATTGCCTCGCTGATCCTGTCCCTGAATTTTATGAGCATCCAGCTGATGAATAATTTCGGCCAGGTCAACATCTTTTGCCTGCAAGAGGATATCCGCCGTTTTTTGCAACTGATCATTGGAAACGAGCAGGTTTCCCACTTTTTGGGGCGTTTTACGCTTTTTATATTTTAATAATTTTTTTTGCTCTTTGAGTGCCGTCTGTACCGATTCCGTTATTTCCGGAAAATGTGCAGCACTGATAGCCTGAGAAGTATAGAGCTCAGATTGTAGAGGGGCAGCTTGCTTTTTACCACTAGGCATAAAATCGTGCGCAACGGTGAAGGGCGAAACCTTATCTATTTCCCTTTTTAGGGGTAGATTTTTTTCCAGCGGAGGTTGATAACAGCTACTAACTATTAAACCTGCCACTAATAGCAGAGATAAGATAATTCTATTCATGGGTCAAAAATGTTTTCAAAAGTACAATCTTGGTTTTTTTGAGTATGCTCGGTATATTCAGTGTATTTTTGGGCGATTTTCCCAAAGCGGCGCAAAGGTAAGTGATTTAATTACTTAAGTCAATAATATGTTCAATGGTCGCCTTCCTAAACGTTAACTCCTACAAAATGTTCTACCATAAAAAAGGTAATTATCCCTTTTGTTAAGGACTTGAAGGGATTTCGGCCGCTTTTTTGACGGAAATATTTCCATTTTGTGTAATTTTTAACTAAATTTGATTTTGTCAAATTTTATCCCTTCAAAATCATCTTAAAGCAGAGAAATCCCGTTTTTCCTCAAATTCTGCTACTAATTCCTTCCTTTTTTCTATCGTAAGATAAATATATTCAAGACAATATTTCGGCTCGAAGGTATTGTAAACCTATTTAATAGAAATAAAAAGAATATGAAATTACTTAGCCTATTCTATTGTGAAAGGGTATACTTCCTTTTCAACTCTTTCTTATTTTGCTGTTTTTTTTGCTGTCTGGCCACCATATCCCGGGCCCAGCCAACGGGTTTTGCAGACATACCTTATACAACAGATTTTTCTATGGCGGTTGGAATGACCTTTGATGCCAATGGCCGAATGTACGTCTGGGAACGCAATGGTAAAGTCTGGATTGTAGAAAACGGGGTGAAGTCTTCACAGCCACTCATCGACATCAGCGATGAAGTTGGTGGCTGGCGTGACTTTGGCTTATTAGGTTTCGCGCTGGATCCTGATTTTTTGGCAAATGGATATATCTACCTTTGTTACGTTGTAGATCGGCATCATTTATTCAACGCAGGTACGCCCCAGTACAATCCTGATACCAACGAATATTTTGCTGCAACGATTGGTAGAATCACCCGCTATCAAGCACAAGCAAACAATAGTTTCAATACCGTCAATACAAACTCCCGACAAGTTCTGGTTGGTGCGACGCCCAATAGTGGACCACCGATTTTGCATCAATCACACGGTACTGGTTCGTTGGTTTTTGGAACAGACGGAACCCTCCTGGCTAGTTTTGGAGATGGTGCCAGCTATTCTTCAATTGATGAAGGATCTGCTCCGGAGACTTATTGGCAGCAAGGAATAATCGACGGAATCATTACGTCGGCTCAAAATATTGGGGCCTACCGTTGTCAACAACTGAATTCATTAAGTGGTAAAATTATCAGAATAGACCCCGCCACGGGCAACGGTTTGCCCAGCAACCCTTATTATCAATCCGAAAATCCGGGATCTGTCCGGTCTAAAATCTGGGCAAGAGGATTACGTAATCCTTGTCGGATGACTCTACAACCTGAAACAGGTAGTCATAATTCGGCAGATGGCGATCCGGGGGTATTATTTATTGGTGATGTAGGATGGGGGAAAAGCGAAGAGTTAAATATTGTGGATGCACCGGGACAGAATTTTGGTTGGCCAAAATTTGAAGGGATGACCCATGAGCCTGGATTCAATAACAATAGTTTTTCACCTGTAGGCCACGAACGACCCAGGCTGGACTGGCGTGATGCTACCCCCAGAGGATTGGTGAACGGGACGATTGTTAATGTAGGTTCCAGTCAGTTACCTGGTCCAAGTTTTCAGGGGAATTGTTCCATCGGTGGAACCTGGTATACCGCAAATGATTTTCCCGCTACTTACCAAAATTCGTACTTTCACGCCGATTATGGTGGTGCCTGGATTAAACAAATAAAATTTGACAACAATAAAAATCCAATTAGTGTCAGTAATTTTATGGAAGGAATTCAAGGTATTGTTTTTGTAGCGACCTCACCCGTTGATGGCGGACTATATTATCTGGCAGGTGCTATCGGAAATAATAATCCGAATATGAATACGGTCCGAAAGATTTCTTACACTGGAGGAAATTTACCTCCCGTGGCCGTCGCCTCGTCAAATGTGCTTTACGGAAGTGGTCCATTAACGGTTCAATTTTTTGGCGATCAAAGTTATGATCCGGATAATGAAAATCTGAGCTATATCTGGGACTTTGGCGATGGAACGCCCAATAGTACAGTGGTCAATCCAAGCCATACTTTTACTACTACTGCTACAGGACCAGTCTCGTTTAATATTCGTTTGACGGTGCAGGACAACGGTAATCTTAGTTCTCAAAAGGTTATCCCTGTTTCATTAAATAATACATCTCCAAATATTATATCTGTTAGTATTGATAATACCAATACTTTTTCGCCTGCCAATCCGACGACCCTGAATTTAAGTGCAGTGGTGACAGACGCTGAACACGATAACACTAGTTTGGTTTATACGTGGGTAACCGAATTGCATCACAATAATCATTTTCATCCCGAACCGGGAGATAATAATAAAGTAACTACCACTCAGTTATCGCCCGTAGGATGTGATGGTTCGACCTATTTTTACAGAGTTAAACTCTTTGTTACCGACCCTCTAGGATTGACCGATACTTATCAAAAAGATATCTTTCCCGATTGTTCCGGTACGAGTCAAACGGTGAGTTTAAATAATATTTCTAATAAAATAACAAGTAGCAGTGATTTTGATGTAGTGGCCAGTGCGAGTTCTGGATTGCCTGTTATTTTGCACGTGGTCAGTGGACCGGCGACCATTTCCGGTAATACTATTTCCTTAACAGGACAGCCAGGTTCCGTCGTAGTGAGAGCGATTCAGAATGGAAACAATACCTATCGACCTGCGACACCCGTAGAGCGAATATTTACCGTATCCAAAATTGGTGGAGGTACCGGTCTCAGTGGAACTTATTTTAACAATGCAAACCTGACAGCTCCTGTATTTACCCGGATTGATCCGGTGATAAACTTTAACTGGGGATCGGGTAGCCCGGGGGGTGGAATCGCGGCGCAAACCTTTTCGGCCCGTTGGGAAGGAGAAATTTTACCGGAATTTAGTCAGACTTATATGTTTCGGACAACCACAGATGATGGTGTACGGCTCTGGGTAAATGGTCAGCAAATTATTGATCAGTGGATAGGACAAGGAGTGACGCTCCATACTGGTACTATTAATCTTGCAGGCAATACAAAGGTATCAGTCAAGATGGAATACTACGAAGCGACCGGGGCTGCTTCCGCAAAATTAGAATGGAGCAGTGCCAGTCAACCGTGGGAAGTAATACCCCAAAAATTATTATTCCCGACATTGGTAAATAATAATGCTCCGACGGTTAGCCTCACTACTGTTACTAATGATGTAAGTGGACCTTATAACGTTAACATAATGTTTAGTGAGCCGGTGACAGGACTTGCGTTAAACGATTTTACGATAAGTAATGCCAGTGTTAGTAGTCTTTCGGGGTCGGGTCAGAACTATAATTTTACTGTAAATCCAACCAGCGATGGAATAGTTTCAGTACAGCTACCTGCCAATCGGGCTACCGACAATGCAGGTAATGGTAATTTAATTTCTAATAATTTGGTGGTTGATTATTCTACCAACACCGGATGTAACAATCCAGCAAATCTGGCACTTGATCAACCCGCTACGCAATCAAGTAACTACAACGGTGGCGGTGCGACTGCTGACCTGGCCGTAGATGGAAATAACAGCGGTAACTGGTGGTCCCAGTTTTCCGTTTCCAGTACGGACTGGCAAGCAAATCCATGGTGGGAAGTTGATCTGGGTGGTATAAAAGAGATTACGGATATCAAGATTTATAACCGGACAGATTGTTGTGAAGATCAATTAACCAATTACTATATTTTTGTTTCGGATGTGCCTTTTTCTTCTGCTACAATTAATGGTAGTCTGGAACAAGCGGGCGTCGGTAATTATTTACAAAATACCATAGCAGCAACCCCTTCAACCATAGCCATAAACAGGACCGGAAGATACGTAAGACTGCATAAGAACGGTGCAGGATTTATGGCCCTGGCAGAAGTAGAGGTAAATGGATGCAATGGCGGCAATGGACCCGGTGACACTACATCGCCCGATGTAACCCTGACTGCGGCATCCAGTACGGTTAGCGGACCATTTGTTGTCAATGCCGTTTTTACGGAAGCCATTACAGGGTTGAGTCTGTCTGATTTTTCAGTTAATAACGGGACTAAATCCGGACTGAGTGGCTCCGGTAGCAATTACAACTTTACCATAACCCCAACCGCCGCCGGATCTCTGACCGTTCGGCTACCTGCTAATCGTAGCACCGACGCAGCAGGCAATGGAAATACGGTTTCCAATACCTTAAATATTACCTATTCTACAAATAATAATTGTAACAACTTTACAAATGCCGGAGCGATTAATGGATCGCAATCTATTTGCGACGCATATGACCCGTCAAACATTGGCAACCAGACGAGTCCTTCCGGTGGTACCGGTGCTATCACTTATCGCTGGCAGCGTTCTACCGGTTCGCCTACGGGGCCCTGGACGGTCATCGGTAGTGCCGCGGGAGCTGACTATAATCCAGAGACTATTTCTCAAACAACCTGGTATCGTCGGGGAGTAAAAAGAGCCAACTGTAACCCTTTTATTTATACAAGTTCTGTAGAAAAGGAAGTAAGAAGCTGCGGTGGTCCAACGAATTATTGTAACGCTCAGGGACAAGAACCGTGGATAGAATGGATCAGTAATGTTACTATTGGATCTATAAATAACAACACCGTAAAAGACCTCTACGGAGATTATACGAGTTTAAGTACAAATGTAGCCAGAGGAGCTACAGTGCCGCTATCACTTAGCCATCGTTTTAGCTGGACAACTTTTGATGAGTATATCCGGGTTTGGGTTGATTGGAATCAGGACGGTGATTTTGCAGATAGTGGAGAAATGGAGATATCCAGAATAAGTGTTGCTCCGGCAGTAGGAACGTTATTAAAAGATGTAAACATGAATATTACTGTTCCAGCGGAAGCAATACTGGGAAGTACGCGTATGCGGATTGCCATGCAAAGAGAAGCGTACGCCGGCCCTTGCGAGACTTTTCAATTGGGAGAAGTAGAAGATTATACATTAAATGTAAATGAAAGTACTGGGCCACAAAACCAAAGTATTACCTTTAATCCATTGAATACTCGCGCAGGCACCAATGCACCTTTTACCATTTTGGCAACGGCTACTTCCGGATTGCCAGTGACCTTTACCCGGGTATCCGGGCCAGCTACCGTATCCGGCAGTACGGTGACGCTGAATGGAAACGAAGGAACGGTCACCATTCGGGCCAGTCAAACTGGTAATGCTAACTGGAATGCTGCAACCGCAGTGACCCGATCTTTTGAAGTGGTTACTGGAAACCAAATTCCCCGGGTAGTAATTAATAGTCCAACCCAAAATCAAAATATCGATGGCGCCAGCGTAACGGTTGATTATAATGTATCTGGTGACCTGGCTTTGTTTAATTCGGCTCATTTATTATTAACACTAGACAATGGGACGCCGATAGATATTCATAATTTAACGGGAACATATACATTTACAAACGTCCCTTCCGGAAACCATACAATACGCGCACAAGTGGCAGCGGAAACCAGTCATATACCGTTGACGCATCCGGAGGCAACGGATATTGTCAGTTTTTCTACTATTTCAAGCCAGCAAAATCAGACGATTAATTTTGCTTCATTAGCAGATAAGCAGGTGACCGACGGACCGTTTACAATTTCGGCGACGGCTTCCTCTGGTTTGCCAGTAACTTTTACAGTGACGAATGGACCTGCCACCATCAGTGGAAATACCATCACTTTAAATGGTATGGCGGGAGCAGTTACCGTGCGGGCTACGCAAGTTGGGAATGGTAACTGGAATGCAGCCCTACCGGTCTTTCAGAGTTTTACCGTGAGTAGTGCAAATGCATCTGGTTATTGTATATCGTTGGGTGACGCGCCCTGGCAGGCATGGATCAGCAATGTGCGTTTTGGAGATTTGAATAAAAACAGTGGCAAAAATCGCTATGGTGATTTTACCAGTTTAAGTGCAACAATCAATCGAGGATTCGCAACGGCGATTAGCTTACAACCTACTTTTAGTTATAACCACTGGGACATGTATTTTCGGGTGTGGATAGATTATAATCAGGATGGAGACTTCACTGACAATGGCGAGCGGGTATTTTCCAGCATTGTCACCGCAGGAGCAAATGGTACGACCTTGCCTCCGGCAACGGGTAATATCACCGTTCCCAATACAGCTTTGACGGGTAGTTCGCGAATGCGGGTGAGTATGCAACGTGGCAGCTATGCAGGCCCCTGTGAAACTTTTGATGATGGAGAGGTAGAAGATTATACCATTAATATAACCAGTGGGGGAAACGGACTGGTTGTTGATCCGGATGCGGCTATTTTGTTTTTATCAACGGTACGGTTGAATGGTGGAATTCAGATAAACTGGGTGACCAATACGGAGCAGCAAAACGACTACTTTGAGATAGAGCGATCTGCAGATGGGGTAGATTTTGAAAATTTAAAAACGGTGTATAGTTCCAGCCAAAGCACCGCCGCTACCTACTATCAGGAATTGGATGACCGACCGTTACCAGGAATTAATTATTACCGGATACAGCAATACGCGGTGGATGGTAGCTTTAAATATTCCGGGGTAGACATGATTATGTACGATATTGACAATGAACGATTTAAGATTTTTCCCAATCCCGCAACCAATGAAGTCTACGTAAATATGAAAGCCGAGGCGGGATTACCTGCGGTAATAAAAATTTACAATGCTAAAGGTCAGCAAGTACTGGAACAGATTATCGGAACCATACCACGGGACCCTTTCCGGATCGATCTGGGCAACTATCATAATGGAATTTATACCATTACCGTTAAGGTCAGTGATTTTCAGATAAAATCAGCAAGAATGATCATTAGCCGGGATTATTAATTACAGATTTTATTAATAAGATTAAAGAGAAGGGAAGGCAATTTGCTTTCCCTTTTGCTTTTTAGGCACAATTGCTGCTTATGTTTCTATCAGACTTGTTACCCTTTAACAATCCGGCTCTATAAATAGGCTTTTGTCCTTATATTCCGTCTATTCTTTGTCCCCGTAGCCAGGCTATGTAAGCTAATAAAATTAGCGAACCCGAAGAGGCGGGGAGCAAATGAGACATATTTAAGAATAAAATTCTTGTTTCTAGATCTCAATTCATAAGCGTAACAAGTCTATTGAGAAATAGAAAAATATGGTTGAATTAGTCTCTAAAAAAACGGGTATGGTCCCCCAAAGCTTAAAGGATTTATGGGATAACTGTTCAGAAGATAACCTTCTGAAAATCTCTATATACACCCTCTCTGCCTTTTTAATTGTCAATATTATTTACAGCTGGATGCTGGGGAGTATTGAGTTGATGTATTTCTCTTTTGGGGTGATCGTAGTGGAAGTGTTATGTTATTTTGTTTACAAGAAAACAAATATTCCTAATGCTATCAGTCTGTTTTTAGTAGTAAGCAGTATTGCTTTTAGTACATTTTCTATTCTATACGGAGGAGAAGCGATGACTTTTACCTTTTTGATCAATATTCTTTTGATCAATTGTTTTCTAAATAAAAATATATCTCAACGGAAGTTTTTTGCCTGGTTTTTTCTTAGTTGTGAATTACTGATGGCATATAGTTTCTTTTATTTGGAGCCATTCTATCCACTGCAAGAGCAGGCGGCTTACGTTCCGGTTTTTACGGCTGGTAATATCATCTATCAATTTTTTCTGATTGGGTACGTAAGCAGATTGTTAGAGCGAAGATACAAGGTATTGAGACAAACAAAGAATTCTTTACAAAAATCAATTGCCAAGTCATATGCTACTTTAGAGTCGACTCGAAATGGAATTGCATTTATTGATTATGATGGCAAGATTGGTCAGTTTAATCAATTATTTACAGAAATCTGGAAGATAGATATCGTCAATCCAAATGAAAATGATTTCTTGTGTGGGGTGGTGGATATTGGCAAAAATCCGGGAGAGTTTATTCAACTTTATCGTAAGATAGAATTAGAAAAGAAAGCAACTGCCAGTGGAGAGATAGAGTTTCACAATGGCCGCATCATTAGTTATACTACCAAGCCGCACAGTGTAGACGGGGTGCTTACCGGACGTGTATGGACATTTGATGATATTACGAAAGAGAGAACAGCTGCTCGTGAATTGGAAACCAACGAAACCCTGTTTCGCGGATTTTTTGAGCACGCACCCGTCGGAATTGTGGTGACCGAAGGCGTTGAAAAAATAAAATATGTGAACCACAAGTTTATGAGTCTTTTGGGCTATAACCAGGAGGAAATGTATCAGCTAAAAATATCAGATATTGTTCCAGCAGAATATTTGAAAAATCGGGCAAAGCGCTATGCCAAGCTAGTTTCGGGCGCCCAAAAATCTGCGGAGTTCGAAATCGACTTTATCCGTAAAGACGGCTCTCTGATGCCGGTAAGATTGACTGTTTCCTTAATACGGAATGTGGAGGGAGAAATTATTCAGGATATGGTAATTGTTCAGGACTTAACTGAAAAGAAGGCCATAGAAGTAGCCCTTGCGAAGAGTGAATCTCAGCTTATAAATATTTTTGAACACGTTCCTTTTCCTTTGTTTTTATTTAGAAAAGACCAGATAATTGATAGCAATCAACCCGCATTAAAGTTATTAGGTATAAAAACAAAAGAAGTACTGAGAAAGACTTCTTTAAAACAATTAATGCCGATTGTGCAGGATGATGGACAGTTATCGGTGGAAGTTTTTGAGGAGATGAGCAATAAGGCACGGGCTCTGGGAAGCCATAGTTTTGAATGGGTGATTACGGATATTAATGGAAATAACCGTATCGTACTTTTTACACTGACTCGATACGAAGTAGATGGTGAAGAAATCTTTTTTGCGATCTGGAATGATTTAACGCAGCAGAAGGATGGAGAGAAAAAGATAAACCAGTTGATGAATAAATTGACCAACCACAACCGGCAGTTAGAGGAAGAGATTGAGCGCCGTATGATTCATCAAAAAGAAATTAACCTGGAACTGAAAAGGTCTAATATTGATCTTCAGCAGTTTGCTTATGTCGCCTCCCATGACCTTCAGGAACCATTGCGGATGATCGGCAATTTTATTCAATTACTAGAAAGAAAATATGGAGAACGACTGGAAGATGATGGTCGTCAGTTCATTTCCTTCGCCGTGGACGGTGTAAATCGAATGTCTAAATTGATTAAAAATTTATTAGAATTTTCGCAGGTCGGTCATCAGACTCTGGACTTTGAACCTGCCGATTTGAATGACATCGTAAATAATAAGGTACTCGATTTATACCAGCGAATCGTTGAAAAGAAGGCTTGTATTGATATGCACCTTTTACCGGAGTCCATTAACTGTGTACCAGATCAACTAGGAATTGTCTTTTATAACCTGATTGCCAATGGCATAAAATTTAATGAAAGTTCCAGTCCACGGGTTGTGGTGACCAATCAGGAGCGAGCAGGTGAATGGCTTTTTATTGTAAGGGATAACGGGATCGGAATAAATCCTAGTTATGCGGATAAAATATTCCAGATTTTTCAGCGCCTTCACCGTCGGGAATCCTACGAAGGAACCGGTATTGGTCTTTCACTTTGTAAAAAAATTATTAACCGCCATAAAGGTAAAATATGGTTTGAATCTAAAACTGGAGAGGGAACGACTTTTTATTTCACCATAAGCAAATCCCTGATTTGTGAAAAAGAGGAAGTATAGAATCGTCATTTATTTTGTCAACATTCCTTAAATAGTCCTATCTTGCCGGTAAGTAAAAGGACTCGGTTGATGATCGTTAAATTTATCATATATTGTTACAGTTTAATCAGACTAGGATATAGTGTGGTTTTAATCAATACCCTTTATTACCGTTCCGGACTTTATCAACTCATCAAAGCGTCCTATGCTACGGTCAATCAACCAATCAATTTAAAATACCGTAAAAGAATTTATTATCACGGCATGCTCGGGAGTATCACCAATGTTTGGTTTACGGTTCTTCGTGGTAAATCGCAAACGCGGCAGGAAGCTCTGGCTGGATTTTATCTGGGAGCAGCTACGGCTGTTTATGACGACCTCTTTGATCATTACGATTATACCATGGACGAATCACTGGTTGACCTGGCGGGGGGGCAGTACAAATATGGTAATATTACGGAGTTGTTGAGTAAAAAATTTTACGATGTAATTCTAAAAAACCTTAAAGATCCAACGAAATTTAATTTCTATCTACAAAAAGTCGGTTACGAACAAGAGGCGAGCAAGGCGCAGGTTGGTGGAAATTTATCTTTTGACGCCATTCGAAAAATAACTTATGATAAAGGTAGTTATTCTGTCGCCCTGTCGCGTAGTATTTTACAGCATACTTACGCACCCGGAGAAGCAGCGGCAGTTTATATCCTGGGAAAATTAATTCAGTTGACCGACGATGTTTTTGATATTCGTCGCGATCACCTCGATGGTGTAGATACCTTACTGACCAAAACAAAAGATATTCTTCCTATTCAAAAAGAATATATTCAATTAATTTACGACAGTTTTCAAGCCTTTCATTCGCTAGGATACAAGCAGAGTAATTACCTTGTTTTCTGTATGCAAATTATGTTTGTTGTGAGTAGGGGATTGGTCGCACTGGATCAGTTGGTCGTAGCACAGGAAAGATTAAATGGCGTTTTTGATATTGAAAAAATGACGAGAGAAGAACTGGTTTGTGATATGGAAAAGCCGCGAAATATCTGGAAAGGCTTTGTGTATACGCTGCGCTGGAGATATCTGAAATAGGGGTGTTAACGGATTGCTGGATTTGTGTCAGCTCTCTTACTTTTTTTAAAAAAGGTCCAGTAAGCAAAGGTGGAATTCGGGATTATAATTTGGTTTAAAAATGTTGATAAAATAAATTAAGACACTATGCTTTATCTTTTTCCATCACGCTTCCCCGCTGGACAGATTGTCAGATTGTCAGATCGGGCAGGGTTTCTAAAATGGTTATTATGCGGTGCATAAAGCCCATTTCAGCGCCTTGATTGATGCTCACTATTATTAGCTCATTCCTAAGCTATAAGGAGAAATATTTCATCTCCGTTACTTTATCTTTTAAAATACCTTTCACATCCATAACAAAAGCATCACTCTTACAAAGATTGTTTAAATCGGTTTCTTTCAGCGTTAAATATTCCTGGTGGCTAACGGCTATGATGATGGCATCGTAATCGTCGCTCAGCGTTGGCTTTAGATCCATCGAATAATATTTTCTTACTTCTTTAGGATCTGCTACCGGATCTACGATATCTACTTGCCCAAAACGAGTCATCATTTCTTTGGCCATTTCAGCCGCTTTACTATTTCTGATATCGGTTACGTTTTCTTTAAAAGTAATACCCATGACCAGTACTTTTACTTCGGAAGGTCGTTTGCCAGCTACTTCAATTTCACGACAAACCTTATCTGTAATCATCGCGGGCATTCCGTCGTTTATTTTTCTACCGGCAGAAATTAAAATTGGATTGTGACCTACCCGGATAGATTTCTGAATCAGATAATAAGGATCTACACCGATACAATGTCCACCGACGAGACCGGGATAGAAATTTAGAAAATTCCATTTAGTGCCCGCTGCTTTTAAAACGTCAAAGGTATTTACATCAATTTTTTCAAAGATCATAGACAGTTCGTTCATCAACGCAATATTCACATCTCTCTGCGTATTTTCGACAATTTTAGCTGCTTCCGCAACTTTTAAGGTGGGTGCCCGGTGGATGCCCGCCGTGATGATACTGTCATAAACATTGGCAATTACTTCCAGTGATTCTTCGTCACAACCCGAAACAATCTTTATAATTTTATCAATAGTATTTTTTTTATCACCCGGATTGATCCGTTCTGGCGAATAACCGACTTTAAAATCTTCCATGAATATCAGTCCGGAAATTTCTTCTAAAATCGGAACACAAACTTCTTCGGTACAACCTGGATACACGGTAGATTCGAAAACCACATAATCTCCTTTTTTCAATACCCGAGCGACACTAGCGGTTGCACTACGTAGTGCACTTAGATTCGGTTGACGGTACTGATCAATAGGAGTTGGCACGGCTACAATGTAAAATTGCGCATCTGCCATTACGCTTTCTTCGTGAGAAAATTTAATGGTTTTATCTAGAAATTGCTCGTCTTCCAACTCATAAGATGGATCTTTTCCAGCAATCATCATATTTACTTTTGCTTCGTTAATATCGAATCCGACGACATTGAACTGCTTTGCAAACTCAAGCGCTACGGGTAAGCCTACGTAACCGAGTCCAACTACCGCAATGGATGCCGTCCGGTTTTGAATTTTAGCGAATAAATTGGTTGTTACTATTTCTTTTTGAGAGGCCTCTTTTGTTTTAACCATCGCATTGGATAAAATGAATTTTGTGATTTCAGTCATGAATTTTCTAGTTTATTAGGTATTTTGCAAAAAGGAGTCCAATTTTTTGTGACAGGCTAAAAAGGTATTTCTGAAATGGTACTTAGGAATGAGAAATGAGAAGACTGCGATAATGAAAAACTACCTACTCAAAATTTCTTAATCTATTTAATCTTCGTTCCTTATTATAAAATGCGACAGGCGGCAGGTTTAATTTTTTATTAAGAAGGAGTATTTGCAAGGTGAACCAAATATGGCGATATTGCGTAATAAACTTATTTAATCTTAAGAATCAATATTTAAAAAATAAATAAAAATGGCAGATCATAAAAACGATAATCCTAATCCACCACAAAAAGGACAGTTAAATATCGAGTTGCCCGAAGAAATTGCGGAAGGTACCTATTCTAATTTGGCGATTATCGCACATTCGCAATCGGAGTTTGTGGTAGATTTTGTAAGGTTGGTCCCTAATGTAGCAAAAGCGAAAGTAAAATCCCGCATTATTTTAACACCTCAACACGCCAAGAGATTAATGCGTGCGTTGATGGATAATGTAAAAAAGTTTGAAGCACAGCATGGTAAGATTGATGAGCCGGAGCAAGGAGGCTTTCCGCCGATGAACTTTAATACGCCACCAGCACAAGCATAAATTCCTAATGTGTTAGAATAATTCAGAAATAATAGAAGCCAGTAGTTTTCACTACCGGCTTTTATTATTTATAATCAGGTTATAATAATACGTATACTATTTATTTCATTTATTCCTCTTCAGATACAGACTCTGATGTTTTTGCAGCATCCGGTATATCTTCTTCCGCAGGAGCGTCGTCGTTATCCTCGGCAGCGGGAGCAGCTTCGTCTACGACAGGAGTTGTTTCCTCTACCGGCGGTGGAGGTGGCGCGGTACGCAAAGGAACAATCTCGTACATTCCACTTTCCAGTCTTTTTTCAAATTCGGCCTTCGGTACAGGCATTTCACGATTAAGACTTAGCATTCTTATCGTAACAGTTTTTGCAGATTCCTTAACCACTCTGATCTTAATACTTCTTGACATTTTCGGTAACATTTTTGATGATAGGTTAAAGGTACGAAAAAAAAGAAGAATCCCGCTTTTAGCTTGATTTATTCGGAGTTTTCCCGTGATTTACTTTGATTTTCGACCAATTGTAGGCTACTTCTGATAGTCTCAACCCTTGTGGTGGTGCCGGCAAATGATGAATAAAAGGTTTTCTCTCTTCCAGTGCTGTACGAAAATCTTCCAGGGTTATTTTTCCAGTACTCAGGTCGATCAGACGAGCGACGCTGAGTCGAATCATCTGTTGAAGAAATCGGTTAGCGGTGAGTTCGATATAATAGCTTTGTGGAAATTTGCCGGGGTAGAGTGCGGCCCTGGATACAATACAGCGGGAATCTTTGTACTGATCGGGTCGGATGCAAAATGCATAGAAATCTTTGGTTCCTGTCATCAAGTCCAGTCCTGCTTTTAATAAGGAAAGGTCAGGTGTTGTTTTCCAGTACCAGGTACTAAAATGATTTAGTAGTGGATTTTTATTTAAATGAAAATAATATCGATAAGTACGGCTTTGGGCACTGTACTGTACATTGGCTTTTTCGTGGACCGAGATAAATTCAAAAACACTAATATCCGCTGGTAGTACGAGGTTGATGCGTTCTACCAGATCAAAATTCCAATCGGGTAAAAAAGCTTGTGCGTAGTAGCGAGTAGCGTGAACGCCAGCGTCTGTTCGTCCACAGCCGTGTATTTTGATGGTGATTTTAAAAATTCGGGAAAGGGCTTCTTCGATGGTTTGCTGAACAGAAGAAACGGAAGCTTGGCGTTGCCAGCCGTGGTAATTGGTTCCTTCGTAGGCGAGGAGGAGGAAGTATTTTTGTTTTGTATTTATTGATTGTTTAATCGTTTATTTTTTTTATTTGTTTAATCGTTTATTTGTTTATTTACCAAATGAGATCATTTTCATCTAAAGGCGTCATTGGTTTAAGCAAATTAAAATAATTAACTAGTGTGTTCGGCATTAAATAACTGGGCATATTGATCAACGTAGGAACAAGGCAATGCCTTGTTCCTACGTTGATCTGTTAACTCAACTTTTTCTGCGGTCTTCTTTGAGTTTTTCAAATACTTTAGAGGGCGACATCTATGCGTTGGAAGGACCGATTAACCAGTCACTAATCAACTATTCTTAATGCCCAGGAAAAATTAACAATTTTAAATACATATTAATTTAGTTCCGGAAGCACTAGTAAATGAACATGCCCGTTTCTTATTCTAAAGATCAGCGCTGTTTTACAATAGGGTCTAAAAATTCAATATGCCTAATCCATATTCGATAATAGTTATTCCGGTTTAACCCTTAATTTGTATCATACATTATTAGAATAATTTTAAACGATTAAACAACTCAACGATTAAACGATTAAACAACCCAATAAAAAAAACGGATATCCAACACCTGTCGAATATCCGTTTTATAGAAAAGCAAAGTAACATTAGCTTACGCCTGTACTCGCATTTTCTTTCTCAATTTAGTCAATGCACTGGCCTTCATCTGGCGTACTCTTTCTCTGGTGATACCGATCGCTTCGCCGATGTCCTGTAAGGTCATTGCTTCCTGATCGCCGATACCAAAATACATGCTAAGGATTTGCGCTTCACGTGGCGTCAAATCACTAAGTAGTTCTTGTACTTTAATTTCGGAAGATTCCAGAACGGCTAAATTAAAATCGGGGGCCTGAAGGGAATCATCGGCCATAAGATCGCCAAAAGAAGTGTCGCTTTCGCTGGCTACGGGCGCATCAAGGGAAGTACAATAAGATCGGCTTTCGTAGGCACGTCGGATATTTTTTTCCGAGATACCGGTCAGGTCGATCAGTTCTTCCATAGACGGCTCACGCTCGTGCGTCTGGTAAAATGCTTCGGAGGTTTTAGCAATGTCTGTGATGGAAGATTGCATATTAACCGGGAGGCGAATTTTACGTGACTTTTCATTGATGGCCTTCAGAATAGACTGACGGATCCACCAAACGGCGTAGGAGATAAACTTAAATCCTTTGGTTTCGTCGAATCTTTCGGCAGCTTTTACTAAGCCAATATTACCTTCACTGATCAAATCACCGAGTGATAATTCTTTGTGATGGTACTGTTTTGCCACAGAAACTACAAAACGAAGGTTGTGGTTGACAATTCTTGTCAACGCATCTGGATCTCCGGCCTTGAGTTGTTTAAATAATTCCAGCTCCTCTTTTGGAGACAGGACATCAAATTTGCTAATGTCGTTCAAATAATCATTGATGGACTTCGCATCTCGACGCGTAATTGAATGATTGATTACTAAAGCTCTCATATAAGGCAAGAAAGTTTGGTAAAATAACTATGTAAGTAGTTATTTTAAGATAAAAAATTGTATTCAGATAAAATAGAAGTGTATAGATTGGTTTCCGTCAATAATAACGTATAATTTCCACTATTAGTTTCTTATTACTCAAAAAAAATACGAAAAAAAGGGTTTTATTACCTAATATCTACTATTTTCGCATTTTTTTTGAAAAAAAATGAGTATGAAACACAAGAAAGGGAATATTATTCAATAAAAAAACTCTTTACGTTATTTTAACACTATCTTAGACTTAATTGTTTACTATAAGTCACCATCAATACTTTATATATTTTAAATAAATTTATATGGATAGGAATTGATCTTTTTTCCTTCTATCAGAATAAAAGCTAATACTGCTAAATCCCAGCGCTATCATAGTGTTATCTTAATGGATACACCACAAATTCGAAAAGGATCACGTGTTTTCAAAGAATAAAATATCTTTTCTTGGGAATAGCAAATAAATAAGTATAAGTACAGATTTTAGGCGAACTATTTTTGTATCAATCAAAGAAGTAAAATGGGCGTTAGCTTTATTAAATCTGTCCCAGTAAAAATCTCCGCTTCTTATCATATTCTTCCTCTGTAATCAGTCCGTCTTCCTTCATTTTTTTCAATTCCACTAATTTTCGGTAAATCTCCTTTTCCTTTTTGGCCTTATACTCGTCTGCAAAGGCATCCCGTTGTTTCTTAATATCCTCTCTATTATTTTTCAATAAGTTTTTAGCAAAAATCTTCCCAGCTTCGAACTCTTCTTCAAAAATTGATTTAGCAATCTCCATGTTAACATCTGAGAGTTCTATATCGTCCTGAAAAAATTTGGCAGTTACTTTTCCCAATGCGTAAGTACTGGCCCCTGACAAAATAAAACTGGAGGCACCACCAATGTAAGTCCCAATTCCGGGAATAGCTTTGATCGCCGAAGAACTCAGGCGAGCTAAAGTTACGGACGTTAGCGTACTAAGATAAGCCTTACCACTGATCTCAAAATAATTTTTTCCGTAAATGGCCGCTAATTTTTTGATCATATCCAATTGAGCATAATAGCTCAATAGAATATCAACACCCGGTAGTGGCAGGGCGGCAATCCCAAGAGAGATCAATACACTATTTTTGATCGTTTTTTCTGCGTACGGAGTAATCATGATTTTTTTATTTATTATTGAATTTTAAAATTTAAACCTGAGCGTAAGATATTTAAACTGATTTACTAAATCCCCTCACCAATTGAAGAGGATTTGGTAAACCTGATAATAGCATATCCCACAAGGTTTAGCAAACCTTGTATTATTTGGCTTTTTACCCTGATTAACCCTTAGAAATGGAACATAGATACTTTCCTGGAAAAAAAGGTCTACCAAACCTTACCGAATCCCGAACTGATGAAAATGATGATCCACATGCTTGCGATTAATCAAATCCCACATCTCCTTATCCAGTTCCCCAAAAATAGGATTTGGATGCGTAGCCTCCGGATTTTCTTTATAATATTCTTCGTACGCCTGAAAAGTGGCTAAAAGTTCTGCTTTTGCCGTGGCGAGATCTGGATGCTTTAAGTCTTCTGTTTTTCCTTTTCTAAGAATAGGATGATCGAAATTTTTCATCATCGGATCGTAAGTGTAGAGTGATTCCTGAATGCGCTCAATTTTATCTTCCGGTGTTAAAATTTCCTTCACCTCCATTTTTCCCATACCCATTTCAATGAATAAAGCGAGGTGTTCGACCATGTGTTGTGGTGTCATAATACCCCATTCCGGTTGATCCTTTTCGGTCAACCGGGCGAGGCTATTTTCCAGATACTCGTACGTAACTTCTTTAAAAGGACAAGTTTTTTGCACCAAAGTCAAAATTGTCGCGGTTGCTACCAGTTCGTTATTCTGATCAAAAATCTCCTCAAACCACTTTACCACACCCGACGGAAATATTTTACCACGGTCGTCCCGATCTATTTTTTCCTTACAAGTCAACCGCACCTGAATCGTATCGTTGTGATAAATAGGTTTTAAAAAACGACATTCGTCCAATCCGTAATTGGCACCCACCGGACCTTTTCCTGGATGCACAAACAGTCCCGCTCCGGCAGATAACAAGAAGTACCCGTGGGCGGCTCGTTTTTCAAAAATCGTTCCCTGCAAGGACGTAATATCCGTATGTGCGTAAAAATGATCCCAGGTTAGATTGGCAAAATTTTGAATATCGGTATCGGTTACCGTTCGCTTATGCGTCAGGATAGACATCCCCATTTCGATATCTTCAAAATGATATTTAAACGGATGTTTGGATGCCTCAATGACCTTGGCGCCCGATTGGTAAATCCCGGTGATCGCCGAAATAGTCGTCGGCGTTCCCTGAATCGCACAACGTTGTAAATAATGTTTGATACCGCGCATTCCACCCATCTCTTCACCACCACCGGCACGACCCGGACCACCATGTACCAGGCTAGGGAGGGGAGAACCATGTCCCGTACTCTCCCGGGCATTCTCGCGATTGATTACTAAAATTCGACCGTGGTGACTGGCTGCACCGATCACAAATTCGCGGGCAATTTTATCATCAAAAGTAGCGATCGAGCAACACAAAGAACCTTTTCCCATCTGTGCCAGTTCGATGGCTTCTTCGATTCCGTTATAAGGCATCATCGTGCTCACCGGACCGAAGGCCTCGATATCGTGTACGCCCGTGTTGACGTAAGGATTTTTTTCTAATAATAAGATAGGACTCAAGAAAGCGCCTTTCTCAAAGTCGGCATCAATCAGGTCAATTCTATCCAGCTGACCGTAAACTATTTCCGCCGTTTTAGCTAGTTCTTTTACCCGATCAATTACTTCCACCACTTGATCTTTGCTCGCCAGTGCGCCCATTCGGACACCTTCAGCGGTTGGATTGCCGATGGCCACTTTTGCGAGTGCTTTACCCAGTGCAATTTGTACATCACCCATTAATTTTTCCGGAACAATTACTCTACGAATTGCGGTACATTTTTGACCACATTTGGTCGTCATTTCCTTCCGTACTTCTTTGATGAATAGATCAAATTCCGGCGTACCTGGCACTGCATCTTCTCCAAGAACGGCACAGTTCAGACTATCAGCCTCCATATTAAAAGGTACCGCTTTGTTGATGATCCTCGGATTGGATTTTAGTAGAATACCAGTAGTCGCAGAACCTGTAAACGTAACGACATCTTGCGATTCAACGGGCTCCAGAATATTGCGAGCAGAACCACAAATTAATTGTAAAGCACCCTCCGGCAAGATGTTGGATTCGATAATAGAGCGGACCACTGCTTCGGTCAGGTAAGCGGTAGAAGTAGCGGGTTTTACGACCGCCGGAACACCTGCCATCCAGTTGACCGCACATTTTTCCAACATTCCCCACACGGGAAAATTATAAGCATTGATATGAATTGCTACGCCTCGTTTGGGAACCATAATATGATGGGCCATAAACTGACCACCACGAGATAAATCGATCGGATCTCCGTCCACGTGAAAGGGTTGGTTAGGAAAGTTTTTTCGTAAAGAGGCATTGGCAAATAAATTACCAAAACCACCTTCGATATCAATCCAGCTATCGCTGCGTGTAGCTCCGGTTTGGTAGGAGACCGGGTAGAATTGTTCTTTGCGTTTGGTGAGATATAATGCCAGTTTTTTTAGCATCATTCCACGCTCCTGAAAGGTCATCTTCCGCAATTTTTCAGCTCCTTTGGTACGGCCATATTGTAAAATAGCGGCCATGTCAAGTCCTTTGGCAGTGGCGCGTGCAACGGTATTTCCATTGACTGAATTATAAAGTGGGGTACCGTCTCCGTCTCCTTCGACCCATCGCCCCATGACGTAGTTTCCTAACTTTTTCATATTATAATTTTGGCTGAATTTGGTAAATTTTCTGAAACAA
>Ga0209831_1001435_pt1 | contig 21910 bp, 34 predicted proteins | sample Maine_Asex4_meta_FD_187451 | JGI IMG/M metagenome (GOLD analysis project Ga0209831, IMG submission 187451) | Marine algal microbial communities from Maine, USA - Maine_Asex4_metaG (SPAdes) (version 2) | ecosystem: Host-associated > Algae > Red algae > Unclassified | place: Maine, USA | collected... | reverse complement strand
AACACCGGGCGCCCGCCTCACGCGGGCTGCTGTTGCCTGCCCGACGCGTGCGGCAGACTGTCCACCGGTAATACTGGGACGTCGCTCGGGGACCCGTACTCAACAAGCGTCCCCGACGCGGCCAGCACCGCGGCCCACTCGGCCCGCTCCGCCTCGGTACCGTAGTCCGTGACGGACAGCGCAGCTGCGGCCGAGGCGGCTCCCACCGAGAGGGCGACGGACGCCGCCGGCCGGGTCCGACGGGGCTCCCGTTATTCGCCGCCGACCGACCGGGAGATGCTCCCGTTGGGCTTGGCCTGGAGCTTGACCCCCCGGGCCTCCCGGGTGGCTGCTCCCGTCCTGAAACGGAACTTGCGCATCTTCGGGAAGGCCCGGCCCTGGGTGTTGAAGTTGCGCCCCAGGGCCCGGACTTCCCGTCCAACGCCCTTGAGTAGGATACTCTTCAGCTCGGCCTCTTGTAGGACCGAGCTGAAGGCACGGTTAGCATCGAGAATGCGGTTCGCAAACTCGTGCTCGTCTTCTCACTTCTCTTGGGATGCTTGCATAAGGGACTGGAGGTGGTCCACCAGGTCGTCCCCGTCGAGGTTCCCGTTGAGCAGAACGTGGACTGCCCGCTTGTACGTGAGCTGCCGCGAGGCGTGAGTGTCCATAGCGCGATGGAGCACCCCGAGCACCGCGCTCGTAACGAATTATTGCAGCAGTGTCACTGCCGTACCCTCGTTCAGCCCGCTGCCATCGCATGCCGTCTGAAAGTTCCCAAGGAACGCCACAAACCCCAACGGGGAGTCCCTCGCAAACTGCCGCGAGGTGTGCATCAAGGCCTTGACGTCCGCGCGGATGCCGCAAATGGAATTGCCTCGCGGGAGTCGTAGGCGGCCTCCTCGCTGTGCGAGCCGGTACCGTTCCAGCGACAGGAGCCCCTTGAAGCGGGGGTCGACCACCGTGTCCTCTCGCTGCTTTCGCCGAAAGGCGCGAGCGCCTCTTGTAGCAGGGCCCGGTGTGGCCGCTTGTCGGCCGCCCGTGCCCGCCGTCGGCGGTGTGTTGCCCCGGGGTCACTGCCGGTGGCGGAGGAGGAGGTCGAGCCGTCGCTTCTGTCCGTCGACTCCGCCCCACTGGAGGCGGAGGACGAGCCCGACGGACTTTCGTCACTCTCGGTCGACGAGGGGGGCCCCGTCGATGGGGATGACGGGGCCCGTCGGGCGTACCGACGCTGCCGGTGGCCCTGAGAGGGAACCGCCTTCGGGTGTCGACGCTCGGCGCCCCTCCGGGACCGCTGCCGCGCAGGGTGCGCGGCCGGCGAGGCAGTCACCGTCAAGGCGGACCCTGTCCGGGTAGCGCCCCCCGTCCGGGGGCGTTCGCCGGACGTGCCCGACCCGGGTTCCTGGGGTGCCGGTCCGCCCGCGCTCGCGGTCGCAGAAGAAGGGCCCTGGGCCGCCGCGAGGGCCAGGGCCACGGCCGCGATGCGCCCCGGGACCGGGGTCACGTCCTATGCCGCAGTCGACGCCTCCTCCGCGGCGTCGCGGAGCACCTGAGAAAAGTGGCGCAGGTGCCCGGGGTCGGCCGCCGCCCGAGGTGGTCCTGGAGCCGCGGCTCCGCCGACCCCCTGCAGGCTGGGCCCCGACCCGCCCGTCCCGGACGGCGCGTCCAGTGACAAGTGGTCCCGGGTGGTCCTCTGCCACCGGGCCAGGGCCACCTCTTCCGGGGTGACCCCGAACGCTCGCTGTGATTCCCGGCGCTGCCGCTCGGCCTCCCCCGGCGACAGCGCGTCCATTGGTCGACGCGGCCCCCGGCCCGTGGGGGTCCCGCCAACTAAGGTTCCAGACGAACTGCCCACCGCGTCCACGCGGGGAGCGCCGAAGGGCGGCGCCCCTTCCAGGCGCTGCCCGTCCAGGGGGGAAGGGTGAACCCCCGCACCCCCTGCCTGGGGCTCCATCAGCGTGCACGTCTGTCCCGCGCCGGGAGGAGGACGAGCCCCGGTGGTCGGCGTGCGGCCGGGGTCCTCGGGCGGGGAGGTCGATTCAACCGCCACCGTACCGCCGCCGCCAACCGGGACCGCCCTTCCACCCGCAACGGGGGCCGCAGCGCCCAAGGCCGGTGTTGCCCCGGGGTATCCCGCCGGTGGCGCGTCCGTCACCCGGCTAGTGCCGGGCATCTCAAACGGAGGAACGCCCCCGTCAAGCGGGGAAGATGAGATAGATCCGCGAGCCATGGAAGCGGGGTCCGCGTATCGATCGGGTGTCCTCCGTCACCGCACCGCAATACAACCAACGAGGGTCCCCCGACTCTTGGTATCGAAAAGGTTTTGATCTGCGTCACGCACGGCGTGCGTACAGCGAGTCTCACCCGGAGTGCAAAATGTAGTACCACAATCTAGGGGGTCGCCTCGAGAGGAGGGAAGTAACGGCCGTCTTAGCCGCTCGCGCGACACCTGCTATGGGCCTCGAGGTCCAGGAAGTCGGGCCGATCGAAAGGCCAAGACATCGAGACACGGTTTACTTGCCGGCGACGACGGTGCCTCCCACCGTTGTCGCCCCTCGTCCTAAAAGGTCTGAAACCGTCGCCCGGATCCATTTTCCCCAAATGGGAATTGACCCGGGCCGTCACCAACCAATGCAGATAATTCCCTCCATGCATGTCAAGTCCCCCGCGGCGATTATTACAGACGAGGGGGAGAAACCGTCCCGCGCGAAACGCGCTGCACCCGCCGCGTGGCGCCCGGTCGGCCGTCGCCTGCCGCGCTCTCTCGGGCGCGCCAGCTTCTTCTCGGGCGCGCCAATCCGGCCTCCCGCGGGGCCCGCGTGCCGGGCGCGGCGGGTCGGGTATGCTCCCAGGGTGGCCCGAGCCGGTCATCGGGGCCGCCCCCTCGCCCCGGTCCCCGCGTCGCCGCCCCGTCGGCCACCACCGCCGCTGGCGTCGCCATTTCACGTCGGGTACCGCGTCTCCCGCCGTCGCCGACGTCCCCGTGGTTGCCCCCTGGCGCATAGGGGGCCCCGTAGTACTACACAACAGATACGAAAGAAGAAAGGCAAAGAAAATATATGTGGAAGAGCGCACTTGCGTGTGGCCATCGACAGGGCAGAGGCTACCATCACGGTCCTGTTGCTACTGCTGGACACCTGTTGAATTGTCACCACTGAAACCACAATGGGGCACCACCGCACAATCCAGCCCAATCAGTGCCGAGATAATGGAGAAGGGAGGTGAGAGACCAGACGCAGTGTCAGGAACCAGGTTTCTTGAAAGCGCAAAGAAGCGTGTGCTCGATACCGCCGCAATGCGCTCTTCTCCAAAGTAGTCAGAACGAGGGAGCGTCACGTACCTGATGATGTGACGCTGTTGCGAGCTGACAGCGGCACCCAGGGGCATGCCCCGTGATGCGCAGTCGACAGGAGTGAAAAAAATGGCCACTGCAGAAACGGGTTAGATGGACAAAGCGGTCCAGGGGAGCCCATCCCCCCCTTCATTGCGAACAACAGCAGACCGCGACCCAGTCCCCACCACAGCCAGCAGCACGTTCCCGGCTCCCCGAGCGCGTGGCCGCCGCTGTCGGACGCCGGCATTGTGAGGAGGTCATAAACAAAGCCCAGTGGAGCGGAAGATCGATAAACAGACTGCCTCCAGCCGAATTGCCAACGGGGTTGGCGACGACAAGCTGTTGGAAGTGAAAGAGGCAAAACGTCCTCGAATGGGCGGTCTATGAGATGCGTATCGAGCACCAGCCATGGCGGCCCGAGCGCAACCACCTCTGTAGGGATCGTGGCGCTTCGTGCGTGAGTGTTCGCCACTGCTGCGCATTCTACGAATCTTACCGTGACACGAACGGCCATCTCAAGAGCTTCACGGCGCAACGCACTTGCCGTGAGCCGTCGCGTGTGGCTATTGGATGCGCCCGAGGAAAACAGCACAGCGGTGGATCACCACAAGATCATAGGATGCAAGGAAACGTCGACCGAAACGAGCTACAAGCAAGCAAGTAACTCCTCAATAGTACATTAATTCCACATAGTAGCCTCTTATGTCAGCATTCAGAGATGATTCTCAGCTCGAAACTTGTACATCGCTGTTCAATAAGTTGCTTGGAACGGCGGTGGGAGAGGCAGGACTCCCGCAGCCAGCCACAAGGTCATGCGGCGCATTGCTGCCGCTTTGCTCGTTGGACCTGGATCGCTCGAGTTCGCTGGTGGTGCCACTCGGCAACGAAAACCATACATGTTGATCTCCTGCCCACACAATGCAGCCAGTGCGCAGAGCGCCAGCCGCCCCAATTCTCTGACGACGCAGGATCTCCGCCCGCCGGTGCCGTGGCGCTGGTGTTTACGGGGGACAGTCCTTCACAAAGGAGCTATTCAGTTACCGCCCGCGGTGAAGGACAAGCGCAGGTTGGGCTCCCATGCGCGAGCCGGCGCCGATCGATACAGCCTGAATCATCCGCACGCTGTGACACTGAATATTGCAGCAGCCGCCCCTGGTCAGCGCCCACGCACGCAGGATGCCCGCGAGCTCTCCATCGCTGGTCCACTCTGCGCCATTCGCCTTGTACGTCTTTTCTCATGCAGCGCGCACCTCTTGCATGTGGCGTCTTCGCCGCGGCCAGGGGGACCTTGTTTGAGAAACGTTGGAACCTGGTTCCGTCGCAATAGTGTCGGTCACCACCAGCACCTACGCTCACTTTCGCTTTTCACTTTTCAGGCACCTGGACCGATGTGGGTGGGCGATACTCAAAGCTTTTGCCCCTAGCGACAGCTTTGCTGTGCTCATATACCGTAAATCGCACTTGCTGCAGAATCAAACAGCATGCATCACCGCTGAAACAAACCAGTAAGCCCGTGCGCCAGACAGTCACTCTTGCGCATTCTCATGTGTTCGAGAGAAGCAGCTCCCCGCAGCAGTCATCTTCGAATGCTACCGGTATACAGCAGACATTAGCTATCTGGCGACGCCTTTGCACGTGACACGCTACCAGCAGAGCCGGAAGTATGAAGTTCAGCATGTGATCAGACGCCATGAAGTGTTGGACTGAGCATGATCACACGGCCATAGACGAACAGGGCGTCAGCAGCTCTGATTTATGAAAGCTAGGGCATGACAGAATGAGCAGAGCGGAGCTACAAATTATTTTTGACGCGTTGTGCAACGAAGGCCCTCATGCCGCGCTGACATATCCGGCAATACTCCGGGTACAGTGCGCGGTCTCGCCCGTAGCTCCTGACATGCGTGCCATTCACATATCGGCAGCGTTAGACCGTGCGTGCGCGTCATAGCTACGAGGCAATGGTTCTCATGCGGGACACGACAAACACGCCCACAGCCTTTCCCTCTTCACGTCCACATTCCTTGACAGCTGCGATATCCTATGTGATCCCCGTTCGTCACGGGCGGCGGCTGCTCTAGCAACCTTTCGACGCTGATCCTATACCCACTCATATCCATGCGTGTGGTAGATAAACTGCTGGCGCCACATTCCCAACGCTATGACCATCATCTGTCATCGGTACGGGAGCTATAGAACAAAAAAGGGCATTGGATGTATGTCTGTACGGCCGCGCTTTTCCCTTTTCTCTTTCAGTTTCAACCCCGCCGGCCCCCACTCCATCTGTGGAACCCGCATCGCTCCCCCTCATCGCCTCCCACGCTCACCCCTGCGGCGCCGGAGTACCGTTCTCCTGCGCCATAAAAAAGTCATACATATAGAAAGACACAGGCATCAGGATGCCGGCGCACCCCGGGGGCGGCGTCAGCTGCGTCAAGAGCGCCTTGTTGTTTTCGGTGGTTGAAGTCGCACGATACACCTCCGCCAACACACAGTGGGAACCTTGAGTGAGCCTTGAATGATGGTTTTCAATCGCGCGTTGCCAATGCCTGGCACAACATGCAAATGTAGCGCCCACATCTGCTGCAGCGTTGTCATCAGCCGCATCTTGGTCATCTTCTCTTCTTACACGGAGTACGTGGTCACGCTGTCCACACCAGCGCCTGCACGGTCCTTAGCACGATGCGCAGACAACCAGCCGGCCCTGCCGCTCATGGTACCCCGGCGGCGGTTGCAGTGGCGCAACAAGGACGCGAATAGTCGGCCGTTTCGTTCAAATCGTCAGTGTACTTGACGAAAAAGGAGCAGGCGACGGAGAGCGCTGCCAGAACCTTCATGGCCGCCTCCTGCATGTCTGCGTCGATCTGGGACGCGCCTTCAGGGTGGCCCTCGACGATGCGCGACAACGACAAGCGGACCGACACGGCCATAAAGAAGGTCTGCTCGTGCAGGCGGCCGTCCCTCAAGGAGGCGACCACGTCTCTCGCCGTCTTGCGCTCCATCCACGGGTCTATTAAGATCTCAGTTCCTACCTGTGGAGCGCCCTCGTAAGCCGCGGGACCAGGGGCTTTTGAAACAGGCATTTTTTATTGAATCAGAATATATTCCACTTGCGCTGATATGCACTTGGATTCCAATTTTTGATGCAGTCATGTATCTGATTTTGGATCTGACAGCGCTTGTCGGAGTAAGGATCAGTGACGAATTCGGAATTTATTTGCTCCGATTTCGATGATACTCTGGGTACCCAGAATGATTATATTCCGACCATGGAAGTTTATGCACAAATATGGATCGGCGCACCTGCAAACGAGAGGTGGTCGGTCGATGTCGCCGACGAAGTCTGTGGCGCCAGCCAACGTTTGGCTCTAGGTGTTCGGAATTGTTTAGAAAGTCAGAGTGGTTCAGTGTGCCTTCTCAACCAAAGCTTGTTGTGTACGCAAGGCGGCAATCTCGTCCTCGGACACTGGAAAGTTTCTGGTCCTACGGGCAGTTCCCCCCCGGTCACGATGCGTGCTTGACGGACTGCAACAGTGCGGGACACCAGAGAGTGTTGAGACAGCAATGAGGCGCAATTTGCAGGTGTCGGGAAGCAGGTGGGCATGGCTGCTCCTCACCTCAAGAAGATAGGAACATGCTGCTGATATCCAAACACCCTCACGTCGTGCTGCGGGCATCCGGCTCGGGCGTGTCAGACACGTGGCCATGGTAGGCGCGACGTTTCGGCCACTATCTCTGACGTGGTGGCCAATAGTGGCATCTCCTCCGCCTGCACCGTCGCAAGGGCTGCCCCAGAATACTTGTTAATGCAAAGCCAATACTGGGATTCGGACCAGCTCAGGCAAGAGAACTCAACTCTGATTACATTATGTCCTGCCGTCAGAGAATTATTAGGGCACATTTTGTTCGTGGGTTCTTGGACAGAGTACATTATGAGTACGCAGCTACGGCATGGAACTCAGATGAGTCCGAGTATACTGTGCGGATATATCTGGCTCAGCTTTATCCACCTCAGACGCTGTGCGGAGCCCGTGGCCGTGACCCGAGTCACCAGCAGCGCGTCGCCAAGTGGTCGGCAGCTGCAGCGGGGCCTTGGCATGCGGCATTCAACTGAAGAGGGGGGTATCAGTCTCGGCAGTGTCAGCAAGAGTGAAGGCCGCCAGCAGGTCCGCCAACGCGGTTGAGCAGGGTCCCGCCCGGCACGGGTATACGCCGCGTTGGGACGCCCCGAAAATGGGACCGCTGTGCCCAGCCGGGACTTGTCGGCCCTGCAAGCGGCGGGCCCTGGACCCCGGGTCAGCGGTCATGCGAACTCCGTCGTGCGGCGGTACCCCGTCGGAGGGGCAGGGCTCGGGCCCGAACCCGCCGGGGCTGGGCCGCCGGTGCGGCGACAAGGGCTGCGGAGCCCTTCACCTCGACCGCGGCAAGGACGGCCTGCGCCGCATGCCTATCTCAAGTTGCGGCCGTTGCATCGACCGTGGCCACGTTGTTCTTCGTCTGGGGGATGCGCCCGAGGGCCTTTCACGCAGGGGTCTTGCTCCGTGGGATCAGCGACTGCCAGTTCCGTGCCAGGGGCTTCGGGGCAAGATTCACCTTGTCCAGCGCCCAGAAAGACTTTCTCTCCCGCTCGAGGTAGGCCTTCAGCGTCTTGAACGACGGCTCCGCCGTATTGTAATGCCGCGCGGCGGGCCGAAGGTACTCGGAAACTCCTTGCACCAGCACCACCTTGAGCTCCCTGCCGTCCAAGAGGACCTCGAGGGCGGCGTCCAACGCCACGATGCGATCGCCAAACTGCCCCTCGGTCTCCCACGTGTGCTGCTTGGCGTCCTGCAGCTCGCGAGGGCGGTCGGAAATTACGTCGTCGTCTGAGTACTCTTCCAGTAGCTCACAGATGATGTGCTTGAACTTGGTCTGAGAGGCCACCGCCGCCGTGTCACTGCCCATCGGCACTAAGCGGCGGATGACCTCATTGACGTTCCCTGAGACCAGCCACTGGAACGAATACCCCGCGGCCCCTTCGGCCACGCCCAGGGCGTCGAAGGAGTTCTTGAGCTTCTACAGGAAGTGGATGACGCTGACCCGGTACTTGGCGTCCTAACGCCAATTCTCCAAGAGCATCATCGCCTTGAGGACGCGCGGATATTCTGATAGGTGCGCGAGAACCCGGGTGTGCGGTCGTACAGACATTACGCGTCTCTCTTGAACAGGGGCACAAGCCGGGGGTCCGTGACCCAGTCCAACCGCTGGTCGCGTCGCAGACGCCGGACCGCCTCGCCAACGATAGACTTGCGGAATTCCTCCATCGACGCCGCCGTTTCGCCCGTATCATCAAAATCCGCCTCACTGTCGGGGGAGTGGGCCCCCGCATGGACGCCGCCCGACGGAGAGGGGGCCCAGCCGGGCGTGGGCGCCACCTACCGGGTGGACGCCGTTGGTCCCGCCCGCTGCGCCACTCGCGACGGCGCCGGCAATGCCTCTGGCATGGCTGCCGAAGGGGCCGTCTCGGCGATCTGTTCCCGCCGAGGGCGGAGCTCCTTGAGCTCCTGTCGCATCTCGGTCATGAGCATCTGCATCTTAGTCATGTCCGCCTCCGTTGTGTCAAGCTCCGTCGTCTCCGCGTTCGCCCATCGGCTCGCGGCAGGCGCCGGGGGCGGACGGATCGCACTGGCGTACCGGCGCCTTGGCCGGGCAAAAACGCCGCTCCGACGCATCATGTCCCGGGGGGTGTTCGTCGGCCCCCCCGAACCCCGTTGGGATCTCGTCCCCGTCAGCCCCTTGTCTGAAACGATGGCTCGGTCAGTCGCCACGGGATGCGCGTGGCCGAGATCAAAGGGCGACGTACCGTGCACCGGCGCCACTGAACCACATCCCGCCGTCGACGCCGCCAGGCTCTCTCGTCCCAGGACGATGAGGTCAGGCAAGGACAGCAGCCCGCCGCGTACGTTCGGTCGGGCCCTGGCTGGCGCTGCGACGATACCGTCGCTCTCGACGGCGCGGGGAGCGCCCCCGGAAACGAAAGAGGAAGACGAAGAGAAGGCGCGGTCCATGGCTCCAAGGGCCGTGGCGCTAGCCGGGAGGCGGCTATTCCATTCGGGCCGGTACAACTGGGAGATCGGGGCCAAGGGTCGTGCAACCAGGCGTGGGACGACTGATCTCACCCGGAGCACCAAATTTAGCACAACCCCGTAGCCAGGTTCAGAGAAGGGAAGCATCCCACCAGTGCCGTCCTCAGAACGTGCACCCTTTAGAATCGCCCGATCCGGAAAGACAGACCGCCAAAGGTACAAAACAGATGGCACGGTTTACTTGCCGGCGACGTTTGTGCCTCCCACCGTCGTCGCCCTTCGTCCTAAAAGGGCGAGAACCGTTGCGTGAGCCAGATCCCTGTGACGGGAATTGGCCTGCGCTGCCGACCAACTGATGCACCTAAGAACAGGACAAGACGAGTCCCCCAATGCGGTAAGCGCAGACGAGGGGGATCGCGGCCGCCGGGCTGCGCCTCACGTGGCGGCCCCTGGCGTGGCTACGCGGTTGCGCGCGCGCGCCACATAACCGCCACGCCCAGCGGTGCCCCGACAGCCGTTCGCACCTGGCCCGGGCGTCCGCGTGTCCCGACAGCTGCCCAGGCTACGTCAAGGAGCCACCAAAGGAGGAGTGGCGGGCGTGCCGTCCGCCCCACCGCTTGCCACCCGAGAGCCGCGTCCACCCAGCCCCCGCTGGGGGTTCTCAGCACCACCCCGCGCCGGGTGGGGCTACAACCGGGACTCCCTTCTTTTGTGCCGCCGAGAGCGGTGACGGCGTGCTGCTGTTCCATCTCTTCCTCCCATGGGCGTGCACTCTCGAGGTCGTGGAGGCGCCTGGGCTCGTGCCGGCAGGGTCAGCGCTGCCGCTGTGGCCGCCGTGGAGGAAAAGCGGTTCACAACGCATCAGTCACTGCCTAAGAGCCAGTTTGACACAGCCACTTTTCACGCGGCGCTCCCTCTCCCGTCGGCCGGTGGGGAGGTTTCCATTGGCGGGAACTCTGCTCGACGAGGGTGGGCTGATAATGCTTTGGTCGCTACTCAGGGAGCCGGAGCCGGGGCAATTGGGCCTAGCGGCTCCCCCCCTGCCAAAGTGCCAATCGGCAGAGGCGCGGCATTTTGTCGCAGACAGGAATCGGTCGGTGGTTGGGGTAGCCACCAGTGCCAACTTCGACTACGGTTCCATCTTCCAGCACTAATGGTTTGACTGTCGAAACTCAAATCATGCTGTGAGCGAAGAGATTACAACTGGGAGAGGGCTGACAGCCCACTGAGTGTAAGCCGACGAGCAGCCGCAGCCAATCTTTAAGAATGACGTCAGTCCTATTCGCCACACTGAGTGGGCATCTTGTCAAAACAGCCAATCTTTAAGATGTGCCGATCTTAACGATTGGATTGAGGACGCTCCCAAATTTGATCTGTAAGTCTGTGCATGGTTCAGTGGCCTCCTTCTGGCCCTTGCAAGCGTCCTGCTGGCCTCTGCTGCTGTACGCTCTGACCCTCGGCCATGACTTTGGGCTTCGTGCCTGTCCGTCGCGCTGTTACTCCCGCCCTTGCCAACTTCCTTTCGCGCCACGGGAATCTAGACTGCACACACATTATTGGTCGACCTGTTGAACTCATTCTCAGGCAGGATCAACTCACACAGATCCGAGCTCATCCTGGAGGAATAAAACGCAATTTTGCCCCGCGCAGATTGAACGCCGGTCTGCCTGAAGGCTGACTGCCTGCCCAACAGGGTCAACACTGAGCTCAGACGCCAGCCTCATGACGTTCAGCTTGTTACTGACAACATACGGTTGGACGTGTCTTCTCTAGTAGATATGATGAGCAACACGACGCTGCAGCGCGATTAGAGAGTGTACAGTAGTTCTCCAAAACATCCCTCCGTCCCACATCTTAACATGTACTTCAATAGATACACTTTGACCAAAGTCGACGGTTTTCAAGTTGGCTTCAGTGTGAGGCAGCTCATTTTCATGATCTGGTTCAAGTTTGCTGAGTATCACCACGCTGCATGAGCAGTGAAAGGCTGTCTTAGGACGCCCTCACGAGACACACGGTCCTTTTCTCTGCCTCACTGCAGGTGATTTGGCCTATTCAGACCGAGAATGCTGACGTGGCCCCTGCAGCCGCTGTTAGGATCAGCTTGAGTGCGTCTGGGGAAACAGGACACAGGACTGTTGCAGTGGGTCAGGAACTCCGTCGCACATGTGCCAAGGTCAGTCAGCGGTCATGAGCCGCCTGGCTACGGCGCCCATCCCAGAATAATTCGGACCAATCAGCGCCCAGAAGTGAGGATCTTCGGCAAGAGATGCCATCAACAGTTCCACACAAGTTACCCTCCCAGACGCGTCTGTGAGACGAGCTGAGTGCTCTTACGAAAAGATGGACCACGGCAGCACTTTTGGTGGCCCAGTGTGGCGCGCCTGTCCAATTTCGTACGAATGGCCTCTGGGAGCCGCGGTGCGCGCTCACGCGTGAGGAACATCTTTGCGTGATCGTTCGAGATGCGGCGGATTATTCCTGTGGCCACTTCGATATGCCCTTGCAGTAAGGACGGGTCGCGTCGTGCGCGACGGCCTCAGAGGCACTTCTTTCATTTCCAGTATGCCGAGTATCTAACGTGGTCACTGCTACTAGTTGGAATCGAATACAAGGCGAAAGCGATGCAGCACTGAGAAGTCCGGTGTGATCGGCGGACTACTTTCGTTTCGCGACCCAGCGATCAAAAAACCGGTCGATGCCCCATGATTGTGACAGATTGTCCCCCAACTTTTCTTTTCCGATGTCGAATTCTAATTATGTGTTGCGCTGCTGCAACTTGCGCGGCCCATTTGGATTCATAAGAAAGCAGATCATTCAACGGTGCAGTGTGTCGACCGGAACACCGCCACCCTACTGGGGACGGTGGAGCCGTCGACGATCTCCTCCCTCCCGACGGCTGTCCCCGTCGTGGACGTCGTTGTCGCGTCTTCCTCTCCTCGTCCCGCATTGCCCCTTATGCACTCAATGGTGACCCACGGCACGCCACGCGCGCTCTTGGCATGTTCTTCTGATCTGTTGCACCACTTGCACAGTTGCATGAGAGATGTGAGCGGGCAGTGGGATCATCGGCATGATGAGCATATGTCTTTGTGTATGTTTTTAAATGACGAGATGCATGAGTACGGTTGCGTTCGGGAATTTTCTGAGGCTTTGTCCCCTCCATGCTGTCGCGCATGGCTCCTTGAAGACTGCATCACTCGACCTTTTCCCGTTCTCTTTAATTGCCGCACCTTTGCTGCCACCCTCCACCCCCTCGCCATGTTCGTCCGAATGAAACGGGTACCTGCACGGTCCCGCTGTGAGGTATGTTCTGATATTGACACTGACATTTTGGGCGTGACTATGATATCTCGGACGTTGTCTATTGCTTTTTTACTCTTTAATATGAATGTAGGGACATGTCGGGGACGTTTGCTCTGTGCTTGGGCTGTCGTTCCGCCCATCCAGATGCCTCTCTCGAAGGAGTCCGCGATGAGCTGGACGGTGGACGGGCTGAACGTCTAGACGTGCGGCTCGAAGATTCTCAAGGTCCCTGCTGCTAATTCCCCGTTCGAGAGGAGCGCACAAGAGAAGGGTGCCATTCTGTCCTATCTTTCCACATTTTTTCTCCTTGCTTCTCTTCCCGTGAGCGACACGTATAGCTATGTCTATTAAACACTCTCTTCTTCCCACCTCAAGCCATGATGGCAGGGCCCACGCGAAGACAAATACCGGGCTCGCATCTTGAGTAAGTGAGTCATACATGCGCTTCTTCGAGAAACGGAAATCCCGCGATGTATCGACTTGGTCGCTGGTGCCTGTCCCAAAATACTCAACGGCTCCTCATAGCGCGGCACTACGCGAATGACCGGCTTGGTCATCGTTTTGGTACAAAAAGCAAAACAACAACGACGGTGGTCACTTTGAGGCTGATTTGTCAAGTAAAAGTCTACAACTCCGATACTGTGTAGACAAGTCCTGGCTTGTGTGTGTTCACATTTAGCATAAATATGACATCTCAATTAGAAGTATGGCAGGTTTTTTGTTGCTAGTTGCTTCCGCCCAGTTGCGTTCCCACCACGGGAAAAACTCCGTGACGGAGTGTCCTGTCTGCGCGCACATTACAGCTGCATACATGGTGTTGTCCGGCTTTTGTGTGTGCTCGTGCAGTACACAATCTTGCCTGAGTAGTAGCGACAGCGCAGCGTCTGTCACTGCACTGGTCCTGCTCTGACGCGTGTTCTGGCGACCGCAATCCCATGCACAAACACTGCCGTCTCCTCTCCCACCTCCAACCGCACTATCCGTCTTGCACACGCGCCGAACTCGTTCCACCCTGCAAAGTGGCGGCCACTGGGCATGGGTCAGCTGTTTGAGCGACGGGGCTTGTCGCTCGCGTCGCAAGCGGCTACATGTGGTGCCGCCCCCAATCGGCTGTGACGGGAATCGGGCGGTGCGGGGGATCCCGAAAAGAACGCCTGCGGTATGCGCACCTTCGGTCCAGCAGCCGTGCAGGGGTGATGGCGGCAACCCCAACCAGACCCTAAGCTTTTCGCCTTCGCCCTGATGGACCATCGGTAATCTGCCGATGAGCGTAGGCCCGCTCAATCAATCCAGCTGCAGAAAAGGACGGAGAAAAATCTCAATCGTTGATGATTTTCATGCTTGCACCAGAGGTTCAGTGCTTCGAAAGCAGTGAAGACCAGTTCCTCTCCCACGTGAACTGCAAGAATCACACTTCGCGCAGACGCACTGGCGCGAGTTCCTAACCCGAGGCGACGCAGATTTCCACCATGGACGATGCTGTGTAACGTTCGACTTCATAACGACGTGGACGTGGAATGAAGCCCCTGCATGGAAGCTCGCTGTGTGTGTGTGTATGAGCTTCTTATACTTTCGAAACTGCATATCAACGAAGATAAAAAGCGCAACTCACAGCCTCGGGCGTACGCTTGTGCGAAGAAGAGCAACAAAATGACACGTATCTCGTCGAACGCCAGCACGTTCGTCCCCCTCGCCAGCTTCGCACTTCTTCCAATTCTCCACTGCTCACGTCAGCAACACAGCCGGCACAATGCGGAAGCACGTCGTCCGCCGCTCCTCACCCGCCGCCCCATCGACAAGCGAAGCCGCCGTCGCCGCTACCCCCGCTGCCGCCACACGGGGCGCGCGCGCCCTCTGCCGCGCCGCAGGTGTCCCCGCCTCGGCGGGCGCCGCTGACTACACCCTCTTCTCCGGTGCCACAAACATTGGTTTCTGCGTCAGCTTTGGCGGCTTTTACCGCCTCTGAGGCACTCGCCGCCGTCGCGGCGGGCGCCGCCGCTGGCGGCGCCCGTATCCACCGGCTGCGCAATTCCTGCAGCTCGTCCACTGTCGGCACTGTGCCGATCACGTACAACATGTGGCACACGTACCCCTCAGCGACCAGCGCGGCGGCCAGGCCAACGATGTTCCCGCTGTCTTCACGCCCAGCGGGTGGCGGTGAGCGTCAGTGGTGGCACAAGCGGCGGTAGCAACGCAAGTCGTGTCAGAGGCGGCGGTCGCCAGACCAGGGAGCGCCTCACACAAGAAGGCTCGGTGAGCGGGGTCGAGGTTAAGAATAGACACCTGCGGAAGGCAAATGGAACCCGGCATGTGCGGCAGCAAGGTGAGAGAATGGGAGGGGGTAGGGGGCACAGCGGTGGCGGCTGTAGCTGCGGTGCCCACCGCCGTCGGCCCACGCTCGCCGCCGATGAACCTCCCCGCCATTCTGGCTGCGGCAGACCCGAGGAAGTCGACCCCCTTCCCGTCTTTGACGCGGGGAGAAAACAGCCAAACCGTGACCCACCCCCCCAGTCACCCCCCCTGAGCGCCGGACGCAAGCCGTTTTCGACCCTTTTCGAGGTCTCGGCTTCGAGCCGACCAAGCTTCCAGGTCCGCGTGCCGCCCCGCCGACGCCCGAAATGTGGACCTCGGCGACGAGCTTTTCTTTGTCGCGGCGTCGAAGGCGGCCGCAAAGCCCAACGCGGGTCATCCTGCTCCCCCCTGCCACCGGCACCCGGGGGGTTGTGAGACCGGCGGCCGCCGCCGGTCAAGCCGTGTCGGCTGCTTCGACGTCGCATGTGGTGCGGGGCGGTCGGGCGGCTGGCCAGCCGCCGTGGCGTCTGCGTCTCCCCCCACGGCCCGCCATCCGAGGTCTGACGCGACACCATCGACGATTGGCTTTACAACAGCGTCCCTGATGCCTCCGCCGCGTACCAGTCGGTTGCGGAGGGGCGACCGCGGTGGGGGTCGACGCGGCGGAGGCTGCCGCCGCTGCCGCCGCTGGCCAGCGGGCGGCCGCGACGGCGGGGGGGGTCCCTGCTGCCACCGCGGCAGCGGTGGTGGAGGCGTTCCGAAGAGCACAGGCTGCAGGATTAGTGACCGCCAACAACACGCGTCGTCGGGGCACGCGGTGCCGCCCGGCTTCACCGCGCCAAAAGGCGGCCGATAGCCGCTCTGCGGCTAGCGCGGCGGTCGTGAATACTAGGTCGTTCGCGGCCGCCAGGTCGTAATCGTCCTTTTTGCTGTTTTCCTCTTCACCCATTCTCCGCAAGGCGCCGCCTAGAATTGCGTCCACCGCGGCTGCCGCGGCCCCTTACCACGGCCCAAACAGCTCCGCCGCGCGGTCGATGTCAGTACACGTTCACGCGGGGCCCCCCTTCAACCCCCTGCTCGCAAACAACGACGCCGCGCCAACCGCCGCCACCCTCTGCAGGGATGTCCGCATACTCGTGTCGACGCTGGGCGGCAAGGCAATGCCCAGAGCCGCAGCCGACGCCACGCACCAGTACACGGCTGCAGAACCCGCCGCGTCCCCTGGTCAGTACACGACAGCCCAGCCGCTTGCGCGGCGGCGATACGGGTGGTGGCAACCCTGGTCGGTGGGGTGCCTTCCCCGCCGGCGATGACAGGCAGCGACGGCGGGAGGTTGGGGAGGCGCCATGTCGTCGGCTTCCCTAACGCAGCGGTTAGACCCCAACCGCACAGCGACGGCCTCCGTCGCCACGTTGAGCAGCGTCCACGCGGCAATCGTACCCTTCCACGCCAGGGAGCGCATGCCCCCGCCTCTCGCAACCGCCCGTCTTACATCGCCCGCACCTGCTTCCGTCGACCCTGCAGGCGCCGACGAGACGTCAAGAGCCGCACGGTGGCCCCCCCCCCCACCGTGTGTGGCCATGCCTTTCCTGCAAAAGAGCCGCAGCGCTTTTCGTGTTTCTGAGCTCTTCCTTTCTGCTCGAAGAGAAAGCACCAGCCCATACTGTGCGGCGCAGCCCTGACCGAACCTCGTCATGGAGCGTTCTGCGCGCAGAAAGATGAAGCGCCTCTATGTCCGGTTGTTGATGACAGCCGACGCTCATAGGATGAGACGGCGTGTGGTCGAGGTGGTTGAGCACCCTATCGTCTTGTGTCTTCACTTCTTCATTCTCGGTACCAATCAGGAGCTCTCATTAATGATTGGCACTCTGAAAAAATGGATAGATATGTTCGGAGAGACTCAGATTCGAAAATGACGAGCCTGATTTTACATACTCTTATCTGAATGGTACACCCTTTTAATGGCTCGAAAGAGGATAAACGCAAAGCCAATGACTTAGCCTGCGTGGAATGCAGGCATCCAACAAACTCAGGATGCTTTACTTGCCTGGTGCCTCACAATGCTCAAAGTCAAGACAAAAGACGCAGGTACGTGTTCAAAACGTGCTAAACAGTAGTAGGCAATCTCAGGGCCGATCGTCGACAGGAAGCAGTTGTGAAAAACGTCGCGCGCGGCCCCCCATGCACGGCCCACAAGCATCAGGACGAGTATCAAGACGAAAGGCTAACCAAGATACCAAGATGGACACTAAAGCCGAAGCCCCTTGCCTCACATTGACCTTCGCACGCTCACTGCTGGTCATGATCTGCCGTGCGCCGCGTTCACAACCTGCAGCACAACCGGATCCTTGAGTTTTTTTGGCAACACGCCTGGAAAGTACATCTTGTCGGACATACTGGTTCAATAATCTCATATATTCTAGATAAGTTCTGTAGTCTTCTTCATATCCTTCTTGCATCGGCTGCGAATATGTATCTTATCCGTATTCAAGGAGTTGCGGCAAAAGTCGTATCTGATTCAAAAACATGTTAGTGTTGAGTATATCTGAGTGGTCACAACATTTCCAGATTCATAAGCCCCTGGTTCCCGTTCTTCCAACTGCGTGTATGTCTCTCTCAGTCAGAATCAAGGACGTCACTGTAGTCGTCCAAGTGCTTACTGTCCCTTCTTTACTGTTATTTCGTCTTGACCATTTGTTCCTTGGCACTTCATCGCTCTTAGATCATCGTTACTTCATCGCAGAGCAAGTGTTGAAGACCTCAAGAGTCAGAGCAGCGGACTCCAAGGCTCGTTCTTTCGACCATAACCGAAGTTCAGGGCTTCGAAGGCGATGGGGGAGATCATTCATTCCATCCGAACTCCATCGAGCTGCTTTCGTGGCAGTACATGATCGCTCAGAAGCTCCGGTCTGAATGGTCGAGAACTTCAAGCCAGGCCACTGCTTCTGTGTCATCTGACGCCAAGAACGTCCAGAAAAACTGAGCCATAAAACGATGCCATCTTCTTCTCCAAAAAACAAGAGGGGCTACTCCAGATGTAGTTCCCTGGTTAGAGGGCACTCTGGTCAGGTGAAGAATTTCTGTCGACGCCCTGTGTCTCGCATTTGACGCTCGGCAACCTTCCAACCATCTTCTTCATGATGTTCGACGACACGGCGCGGATGCTGGTCATCTCGTGGGTCTTGTTCGAATACGTCAGCACCTCGGAGGCGGCCAGGCGCATGATGTGAGACTGGAGCACAGCGGCTGCTTGGGTCAAGGCGTACAAGGAAACCCGCTTGTGGTGGCCTGACTCGGCCATCCGACATCTTCATGCGGATAACGTTCGGTTCGACGAGCACTTCGTCCGCGCCGCGAGTGCCGTCACCTTGTCGGACCCGCAGCAGCGATTAGCTGAAATGAAGGACGTTTTTATATTTTTTTGACAATGCCTGGATATCGCGACTCCTACAAGTGTTCAATTGCGACCCTTGACCGCGTGCTGCTGGCTGCGGGCTACTCATACAAGCAGCGGTACCACATATGTCGGAAACGTGATAAAGCAAGGCGAAAGGCATTCGCCAGGCTATTTCTGTCAGTCCCTCTTCGGTGCCTCGTGTCGGCCGACGAGACCCACAAGGACGGCGGGGACTTGCGGCGACGACGATTTCGGTGGCTGCGTGGCGCGCGTTACAAGTGTCAGTCGCTTGACCGGAGGGCGATGCTAAGGACTCCAACGATGATGGCCGTCTCCTACTCGGGTGGGGTGCTTTACTTGGTCACCACCTTCACCTCTTCGTCCGAGAATTAGGACGGTTGGCTGCTATTTCTCAACGGGCTGCGCAAAACGATGAACCGGTTGTTGCCCGGTCTACCGCTGAGGCTGTAGACAGACCGGTGTGTTCTACTCTTTGACAATGCACCTATCCACTTGGCGGAGACGGATGCCTTCATCCGCACAAATGGCACCTTTCATGTTCGTCTTCCACCGTACAGTCCGGAATTCCAACTGATAGGGGACGTGTTAAGTGAGTACTCGCACCAGCTCAAGACGGCGCAGCATTCGTATCGCAGGGTGCCCGAGGCGCTTCTACACGCAGTTGCACTGTCTAAGTTGGCTGCCCCAAACCTTGCGTGTCACTTTGAGCACAGCCTGTTGGAGGATGTTCGAAACGTCCAGAGTTGTGTGGGCCTGGTGGGCCGTGGGAGGGTCTCTTTGCATCTGTGCCTGACGCGCGAGAGTAATGGGACAAATGGTACAAAACATTAAACGTCTATCAGATGGCCATGAAAGCAAGGTACTATCGGCGATGGAACGTGACCCGCGACAAGACCAGGTCGAGCAGTCTCAGTTGGAGGGACGACACATCCGGATCAGGCTCACCCTGCTCGCCCCACTTCGATAAAATGAAAACTACGACATCCACCGCACTGACAGTCGAGCCTCACACAGTATGACGACGTAGAAATCAGGAAATCATACCCCGACGGGCCTTTTCAACGAACGCAGCACGCTCAGAATCGTCCCCAGGTCCGAACGCATATGATGCCAGGTTCTCGGCCAAGGCAGCCGCGCCCAGCTGCCGAAACTCGCTGTCGCGCTCGCCTGTGGCTGCCGATTGGGTGCTGCCTGTCGCAGAAGGACCGACTGCGCCGGCGGCTTCTGGCATCGGAGGGGTGAGGGGGCGGTTCCTCTCCGGCGTAAAGGGCCCGCCTGTAAATTTCTCAGCCAGATACAAGAAACAAAAGAAAGGGAGAACAGAAAGAGCGCTGGAAACGGAAAAGAGGGTTACAACGTCATGTCGCACTACAAGTAAACGATGACACACACTTGAGCTGAATATCGCGCGTCCTGGCACAGTGCAAGCACGCTCAAGCACGCCCAACAGAAATTGAACAACAACTCACACTCGGTATTGCTGATCCCCGAATTTTGTCCAGGGGGACAGAGACAGAGACTCACTGTGAATAGTAGCACTCTGTTGGTCTAAAACGACAATAAGAAGGCATCGAAGCTAATAGAATGCCCGCATTCGGTTCGAGGGCCTTGCATCCAGCCGAACTCACTGTTTGTTGCCGCTTGATTTGATTTTCTTGGCACGGAGCAAGCTGCCCACGCGAGATCTTGACATTTTCTACTGTCTTCTTGCCAGAAGTGCTCCTGATTGCTTGGATGTGCCCATACAGGCTGGAAATCATCATCAGCTCCTCTTTTTTTCTGCACTTCCGGGAAGGAGACAGCAGAAAACCTCAACATCTCGCGTGGGCAGCGTACTCCGTGCCAAGACAAGCGGATCAGGCGGTTACAAACAGTGATCTCTGCTGGATGCAAGGTCCTGCAACCGAATGCGGGCTTTCTTTTGGCTTCGATGCCTTCTTGTTGTCGTTTTAGACCAATAGAGTGCTGCTATTCACAGTCAGTCTCGGTCGCTGTCCCGCAGGCCAAAATTCGGGAATCAGCAATAGAATTGAAATCAAGTCACGGCAGCCGATCGCAATTCATGCCCGAGGAACCTGAGCACTGCCAGCAACTGAAATCAATTGGTGATGGATATAAACGAATAAGGACTGTACAGCGAGGGGCACTCTCTCCTGTGTCCCATCCTGCGACCCAGGAACTGGCCTCACGAAATTTGCCTCCATGATTTCGCGCCTCGCACGAGCTCCTTCTTGTTCGGCACGTCTGAGAGGGGTCTCCACCCAGCGTGCTTGGCGTTTCAGGCTGGTCGATTGGGGCCATACGAGACGATCGTCACGATTGTCCAACCACGTTTTCCCACCTTCAGACAACAGTCTTGAGGGAGTTTTTGCTTTACTTCCAGTATTTTCCGTTTGGTGACCGCCCGTACTCATTATCTCTTCAGGTAGCCGCATCAAGTGATGCACCCTCTCGCAGGGCCAGACAACGACGGTTCAACCCCCGATTTTCTGGCGTCTGGAGCACCCCCCGTTTGTACCCGTAGCACAATGGCTTCGAGTTCCCCCAAGCGTAAGAAGATATCTCTGAGTCTGTTCCTGCTGTCAAAAGGAGCGTGCGAGGCCGGCAAGCACGAAAAAAACGGTGCCAAAAAAATGCATCAAATGGTGTCGAGGCCATCAAATGATGCACTCGGAATAATAGACACTAGCGGGTAAAGTGGCTCGAGAAAAGAGGTCAGAACGTATCTGGAATGGCATTTGAAATGGCAAAAAGCCCCAACGGCGATGACGGTGACGGCGGAGGGTGCTGAGGGGGGCCGGCTGGGACGGTCGGCAGCCGCGAGGTGGCAGATGGTTGTTGGCTCCTTGGGCCATCTGAGTGGAATGCAAGAGAAACAATGGTAATAACTGTTAAACGGGGGGCATGAGGAGTAGAGGAAGTGGAGGGGAGCGGGGAGGAAGAGGAAGCGGGGACAGAGGGGAGAAGAGGAACGGGGGGCATGGGGGGGGAGGGGAAGAATGGGCAGGGAGAAAGAGAGGAGGAGGGGGCAGGATGGGGAAGAGGAAGGAGGAAACGTGCGGTTGGTCGACGACCCGAGCGGCAGTGCGCTGGCAGAAGTAAGCAAGACGAAGACGGCGGTGTAGGACAGTGGCCCGGGGAAAGGGAGCATCGGCAGGCTCTAGGGTAGCATGCAAAGGAAGGGGAGGGTGATGGCAGTAGGCGAGGGACAAAGGCGGGGAGGGGACGAAGTGGCGCCCTTCCAAACCATCATCAACGAAGTCCGTTGGCCAATCATGTTCTGGATCATCGTGCGATAGGACAAAGCTCGTGGTTAAGACAATCGCATCTCAGATTGAGCAGACGTTGATGCGCTTGAGATGCTCGCCCAAGCGGCACCCAGCCCTGAGGAAGAAGCACGCAGGAGGGGGTATCTGACGTCCCCATTTCCCCTACCTCTACCTCCACCCTCTCGACCACCTGCCCCCCGCCCCCCCTCCAATAGCGCTGTGTACCTCTTCTCTCTGGTTCGTTCTTTTT
>Ga0209831_1001434_pt1 | contig 21916 bp, 17 predicted proteins | sample Maine_Asex4_meta_FD_187451 | JGI IMG/M metagenome (GOLD analysis project Ga0209831, IMG submission 187451) | Marine algal microbial communities from Maine, USA - Maine_Asex4_metaG (SPAdes) (version 2) | ecosystem: Host-associated > Algae > Red algae > Unclassified | place: Maine, USA | collected... | reverse complement strand
GACGTGCTGCGCCAGCTGCGCGTGGCCAAGATCGGAACGCCCATCCTGATCCTTTCGGGCCTGTCCGGCACGGAAGACAAGGTCAAGGGCTTCGGCTTCGGGGCCGACGACTACATGACCAAGCCGTTCAACAAGGACGAGCTGATCGCCCGCATCCACGCCATCGTGCGCCGGTCCAAGGGTCACAGCCAGTCGATCATCACGACCGGCCTGATCAAGGTGAACCTCGACGCCAAGACCGTCGAGGTCGATGGCAGCCGCGTTCACCTGACGGGCAAGGAGTACCAGATGCTGGAGCTTCTCTCGCTCCGCAAGGGCACGACTTTGACGAAGGAGATGTTCCTCAACCACCTGTATGGCGGGATGGACGAACCGGAACTCAAGATCATCGACGTCTTTATCTGCAAGCTGCGCAAGAAGCTGTCGAACGCGACCGGCGGCCTGAGCTATATCGAGACGGTCTGGGGACGCGGCTACGTGCTGCGCGAGGTCGAGGAAGACACCAAGGCCGAGGCGGCCAGCGCCTGAAAGACGACACCTCCCGATCCCGATTGAGCAATAAAAAAACCCGCCATCGTGGCGGGTTTTTTCGTGTCTGCGGGGCCGGCCGTTACGTGAGCAGCAGGAAGAGGATGATCACGAACAGCGGCACACCCAGAAGCCAAGCGATGAATCCACCAAGCATAGTCTTTCTCCTTCTTTTCAATCAGTTCCAGCGGCCGAAGCGCTCGAAGGTCTTGCCTTCGTCGCGATGGCGGCCCCCCGTCGTCGCGGCCCAGTAGGCGGCGGCGGCGGCGATCAGCATGGCGGCGGCGAGGGCGAAGGCGGAGATCAGCGAGTAGACGCGCGCCGCATTTGCCGCATCGCGGGCGGCCTGTTCGGCTTCCTCGGCAGCGGCGAGCGCTTCGGCCCGGGCGGTTTCGGCGGCGGCGATCGCTTCTTCCTGCGCGGTCTCGGCGGCCTCGACGGCTTCGGCGCGGGCGGTCTGCACGGCCTCGACGCCTTCGTTGACGCGGGCCTGGACCTCCTCTTCCGTCAGGTCGGTGTTCGACGCGACGAGCGTGTAGAGGTACTCGACGTCCTGCTGCGGGATCTCGCCCGTGCGCACGACGGTGGCGAGGATGCTCTGCGCCTCGTTCTTGGCGCGCACCATCTGCGTCGAGGGCGCGGTGCCGTCGGTGCGGAAGAGGGTGCTGGCGGCGTAGTCGAACGGGTTGGCGCCGAAGCCCGAGGAGGGCAGCATGCCCGATGCTTCGGACGCGGCATCACCGGCAAGCTGTGCGGCGCCGCCCAGGGCATCGCCCGCGAGGTTGGCCGCGCCCCCGACCACGTCGCCCGCGGCACCGGCGACCGTACCGGCCACGTCGGTGGCGGCGCCCGCTACCGTGGAGGCGGCGGAAGCGGTGCTTTCGGCCACCCGTCCGGCTGTTCCGGCGGCGGAGGAGGCGATCACGGCGCCGATCAGGGCGCCGACGCCCCAGACCGTGAGACCGTGGATGCCGTCGCGGATGTCGACCTCGTCGCCCGTGGCGCTGTCGATCCGGCGGCGCATGCGTCCGGCGATGTAGCCGCCGACCATGAAGCTCGACACCGTGGTCCAGAGCATCCACAGGCCGGTGGCGACGACGGCGGCGGTCGCCGAGCCTTCGCCCTCGTAGGGCGAGATGAACGACAGGCCGAGACCGGCGCCGAACGCGGCGAAGATGAAGGCGATGGCCGAGGCGACGACGGCGCCGGCGAAGATCGCGGGCCAGTCGACGTAATGGCCGTCATGGGAAGTGGCGGGTGCTGAGACCCGTGTCAGTGCTTCGGACCTGTCGGCCATGATACTCTCTCCAGTTGAGCGGAAATGCGGATTTTCAGGCAATGCCGATCAGCGAAAGAATGAACATGATGACGACGACGAGACCGACGAGATAGATGATACCGTGCATGGGACTTCTCCGGTGACGGGGGCAGGCGGGGGCCGGTTATCGAACGACGATCCCCGCCCGCCCCGCTCGATTGCTTTTTCGACATGGGGTCGTGTGACCCATACGAAGAACCGGACGCGGCCTTTGTTCCGCCCCATTCCGCCCCGCAGGAACAATCTTAATCCAGATTGAGAGTGAAACCCGATCGACTTGCATCGGGAATTGCGCCAAGCGCCGCGCATTTCCCGACACTCCCTGGCTCGATCTGATCGCGTTTCACTGTGGATCAGAACCGGAAGCACATGTTCCGCCCGGCGGGCAGGGGCAGCACCTCGCCGCCCGACGCCTCGCAGGCGGCGGTGTCGGCGGCGCTCCAGCTTTCGGTGTCCTTCACGTCGCCGTCGCCGATCACGAGGTAGTCGGTCGCCTCGAACTGGAAGCGGGGGGCCTTGGTCAGCTCGTATTTCTCCTCGTTCGAGAGGAGGGGCGCGCCGATGAAGATGGAGGGGTCGATATCGTCGGGCAGGCTCCGGATGAGCTGTTCCGTGGTCTGGGCTGGGGCGGCCTGCTGCGCGAGGGCGGCGGCGGGGAGGAGGGCGACGGAGGCGATCAGGGTGGCGGTACGGAGCATGGCGTCATTCCTTCGGGTTGCGGCGAGAAGCGGTTTCACCTGTTCCGAAGGGCGCCCCCGTCAAGCGCGACGCAATCCCCCCTTGAGTTCCGCCAGCGTGAACGCGCCTGCCGCCCGCCCCGCCAGCGCATAGGCGATCATCCCCGTCGCGACGAGGGCGAGCAGGGCGGGAATGCGGGTCAGGGCGCTGTCGAACCACGGCGCCATCGCTGCGGCACTGAGCCACAGGACCGCGCCCATCGCGACGCTGGCCAATGCCATCCGGGGCAGGCGCCGGACCAGCCGCGCATCCATCGCGTAGCCGCGCTGCCGCAGCACGATCCAGAGCCAGACGGTATTGACCCATGCCGCGACGGCGGTGGCGACGGGGATGGCGACCCATCCGAACACCCACGACCCGGCGATGGCCAGTACGGTGTTGATCCCCATGGCCCAGAGCGCGAGGCGCAGCGGCGTGCGGCTGTCCTCGGCGGCGAAGAAGGCGGGGGTCAGCGTCTTGTTCAGCACGAAGGCGGGCAGGCCCAGCGCGAAGAGACCGGCGGCCAGCCCCGTCTGCGCGGCGTCGACGGCGGTATAGGCGCCCCGCTCGAAGATGGCGCGCGCGATCTCGACCGGCACCAGTATCAGCGCGACGGTGGCGGGCAGCGTGAGCGCGAGGGCGAATTCCGCCGAACGGTTGAGCGAATGGACCGCGCCGGGCTTGTCGCCGCGCTTGAGCCTGCGCGCGATCTCGGGCATCAGGACGATGCCCACGGCGATGCCGACGACCCCGAGAGGAAGCTGGTAGAGCCGATCGGCATAGGTCAGCAGCGCGACCGCCCCGTCGAAGAACGAGGCGATGACCGACCCGACCATCAGGTTGATCTGCATCGCCCCCCCGGCCAGCGCGGCGGGGGCGGCGAGCGCGAGCAGGCGGCGCATGTCGGGCGTCAGGCGCGGGCGGCGCAGGGTGAAGCGCATCCCCGCCCTGCGCGCCGCGTGCGCGACCATCCAGAGCTGCGCGATGCCCGACAGCGTGACCCCGACCGCCAGCCCCATCTCGACCGGCCATCCCATGAAGAAGGCGAGGCCCGAGAGCGAGATCATGAAGATATTCAGGAGGATCGGCGCCCCGGCGGCCACCGCGAACTTGCCCAAAGCGTTCAGTACCGCGCTGAACAGGGCCGTCAGCGAGACGAGCATCAGGTAGGGGAACATGATCCGCGCGAGCAGGACCGTCAGGTCGTATTTCGTCGGCTCGCCCGTGAACCCGGCGGCCAGCGCAAGCATCAGCACCGGCATCCCCAGCGTGGCCAGCAGGGTGACGACGAACAGCGCGCTCGCCAGCATCGCCAGCGCCTCCTCGCCGAAGCGCCGCGCCGTCTCCTCCCCGTCCTCCAGGCTCTTCGTGAAGAGCGGGACGAAGGCGATGCTGAACGCGCCTTCGGCAAAGATGCGGCGGAAGAGGTTGGGCATGCGGAAGGCGGCGTAGAACGCATCCGCCGCATCGGTCGCCCCCAGCGTCGCGGCGATGATGACTTCGCGCACCAGTCCCAGCATGCGCGAGATCAGCGTCATCCCCCCGACGGTCAGGAACCCGCGCCCCAGGCTCACCCCTTCTCGTCCTTCATGGCGTCGATCAGGGCGGCGGTGATGGTGCGCTGGCGTGCCTCGCTGGTGATCTTGAGGCCGAAGAGATCCTTGACGTAGAACGTGTCCACCGCCCGCTCGCCATAGGTGGCGATGACGGCGGAGAAGATGCCGAGCCGCTGGTTGGTGACGGCATGGGCCAGATCGTGGACGAGGCCGAGCCGGTCGCGGCCCGTCACCTCGATGACGGTGAACAGTTCGGACGCGGTGTTGTCGAAGGTGACTTCCGGCTCGACGTGGAAATTGCGCTCGGGGAAGGAGAGCGCGGCCTTCTCGCGCTTCTGGAGTTCGAGGAAGGGGCGGATATCGCCCGTCAGGACCTTGAGGATCGTCGCCTGCAACCGCTTGAGCCGGGGCGGGTCGTCATAGGTCTCGCCGTCCTTGTCCTGGAGCCAGAAGGTCGCCAGCGCCGTACCGTCGGTCGTGGTGAAGGTGCGCGCGTCGACGATGGACCCCCCCGCGAGCGCGATGGCCCCCGCGATGCGCGAGAAGAGGCCCGGATGGTCGATCATCGCCATCGACAGGCGCGTGGCCGCCCGGTCGGGGTCGCCCGACACGTCGATGGCCGGGGCATCCTCCTTCTTGTCGCGCAGGATGCGGGCGTGGACCTCGTGGACCGAGGCGTCGAGGCCGAGCCAGTAGGGCGGGTAGTGCCGCTCCATGAACGCGTCGAGCCACGCGTCGTCCCACCCGCCCAGACGGTCGCGCAGGGCCTCGCGCGCCTGTTCGATGCGGTCGCGGCGGCTCTCGGACAGGGCGCCGTGCCCGGCGGTCAGCACCGCGAGCGTCTCGGTATAGAGCGTGCGCAGGAGCTGGGATTTCCAGTTGTTCCACACGCCGGGGCCGACCGCGCGGATGTCGCAGGCGGTGAGGATGAACAGCATGTTCAGCTTCTCGCGGCTCTGCACCAGGTCGGCGAAATCGCGGATGGTCTTGGCGTCGGCCAGATCGCGCTTCTGCGCGGTGTCCGACGCGACGAGGTGATGGCGGACCAGCCACACGACCTTCTCGGTCTCGGCCTCGGACAACCCGAGCCGGGGGCAGACTTCCTCCGCGATGCGCGCGCCGACGATGGAGTGGTCCTCCGGCAGGCCCTTGCCGATATCGTGCAGCAGCAAGGCGACGTAGAGGGCGCGATGGTCATGGGGCGAGGAGATGATGCGCGAGACGACCGGCATCTCTTCGAGCAGTTCGCCGTCCTCGATCAGCGACAGGTTGCCCACCGCGCGGATCGTGTGCTCGTCGACGGTGTAATGGTGGTACATGTTGAACTGCATCATGCAGACGATGCGCCCGAATTCGGGCATGTAGCGGCCCAGCACCCCCGCCTCGTTCATCAGACGCATCCCCCGCTCGGGGTCGACGGACCGGCACAGCATGAAGAGGAACAGCGCCGCCGCCTCCGGGTCCTCGCGCAACCCGTCGAGCAGGGGGAGGTTGCGGCGGATCAGCTTGAGCGTGACCGGGTGGATGGTGCCGTTCGTCTCGACCGCCGTGTTGAACACGCGCAGGATCTCGATGGGCCGCTCGCGGAAGATCGACGGATCGCTGATCATCAGACGCCCGTTTTCGAGGCGGACGGTATCGGATGCCTCCTCCTGCCTGGCGAACACGCCGAAGAAGCCGCGGCTGGACCGGCGCTTGGGCGTGATCTGCTGCGCTTCGAGCGATGCGCAGAAGATGCGGGTCAGATCGCCGACCTCCTTGGCGATGCTGAAATAGTCGCCCATGAACCGCTCGACGCCGCTCTGCCCCGCATCACCGACATAGCCCATGCGCTCGGCGATCTCGATCTGCTTGTCGAAGGTCAGCTGCTCCTGCGCCCGGCCCGACAGGTAGTGAAGCCAGAACCGCACGGTCCACAGGAAGCGCTCGGCCTCCCGGAAGCGGGCGTGTTCGGTCTTCGTGAAGACGCCGTGGTCGATGAGGTCGGCGCTGCTCTCGACGTTGTAGAGGTACTTGCCGATCCAGAACAGCGAGTGCAGGTCGCGAAGCGTGCCCTTGCCCTCCTTGATGTTCGGCTCCAGCAGGTAGCGGGTATCGCCGACGCGCTCGTGACGCTCGCGCCGTTCGAGCAGTTTCGCGGCGGCGAATTCCTCGCCGGTCTTCGCGAACAGCTCGTCGCGCAGGCGGGCGCGCATCTCGGTGTAGAGATCGGCGTCGCCGCAGATCAGGCGCGTCTCCAGCAGGGATGTGCGGATGACCATGTCCCTGCTGGCGAGGCGGATGCATTCGTCGGTCGAGCGGGTCGACTGCCCGACTTTCTGACCAAGATCCCACAACCCGTAGAGGATCGTCTCGACCATCGACTCCGTCCAGCCGGTGCGTTTGTAGGGGGTGAGGAACAACAGGTCGATATCCGACCCCGGCGCCAGCACCTCGCGCCCGTAGCCGCCGACCGCGACCACCGCCAGCCGCTCCGAGGAAGTGGGGTGCGGGCGCGGGAAGGCGCGTTGCCCTTCGGCGAGCAGGGCCGTGACGATATGGTCCTGCAATCCCGCGAGGCTGCGCCCCGCCTTGATCCCGGCGAGGGGCGTCGCCTCGAACTCCGCGCGCATCCGGGCCTGACCCTGACGCAGCATGGCGAGCAGGGCCTTGTGCGGCGTGTCCCCCATCTCGACGGCGGCGTGGTAGGTTGCCTTCTCCTCCGGCGTGGGACCGGAGAGGAACGGGGTGTCGTCGGGCTGTGGTCCGGTGGCAGGGGCCGCCGGGGTTTCTGCCGTCACTGGCTGTATCCCGTAATGCTGGTCAGGCGCTGGCTGAAGGCGGTGGGCGCGGGGTCGAGCATCTCGAACTGGCGTCGTCCGACCTTGAGGATCGAGAGAAGGCGCTGGTTGCGACCGTCGGGCAGGAAGCGGAACAAGCCGCTCATGCCGCGAAAGCCGGTCGGGCTTTCGATGTTCTGCCGCGTAAAGGGCGCTTCCCCGCTCGTCTGCGCCCGCCCGATCAGCGCGCCGGCCATGGCGATGCCGTCATAGGCGAGGGTGGCGATGGCCGGGGGCGTGCCGCCATAGGCGCCGCCGTAGCGCCCCTCGAACTCGGCCTTGAGCGCCGGGTCGATGCCGGGGAACCAGCCGCCGACCAGTGTCGCCTCGCGGAACGTCTCGGGGTCGTCCCATGTGCCGAGGCCCATGTACTGCACCTTGGACGGCAGCACGTCGTTATAGGCGAGATAGGCGGCGATGCCCTGAAGCGGCTTGCCGTTGGTGGCGATCAGCACGCCGTTGGTGTCGGGCGCGGACTTGTAGAAGTCGGCGAAGCGCTCGCCCGTCGCGGCGGCCTGCGAGAAATCGCTGCCGATGGGCTGGACCGTCGCCACGTCCACGCCGTAGCCGGGGGCCGCGTTCTGGACGGTTCGGAAGACGATGCCGCCATAGGGCGTATCGGGCGAGAGGAGGCCGATCTTGCGGACGCCGCGCTGCGCCGCGAAGGACAGCATGCGCTCGACCTCCGCATCGGGCAGGAAGCCGACGCTGTAGAGGCCGTTGCCGAGCACGCCGGTATCGGTGGTGAAGGCGATGACGGGCACGCCCGCCCCCTGCGCCACCGGGGCGACGGCGGATGCCGATGTTGAGAAGAGCGGCCCGACGATGAGCTGCGCCCCGTCGGAGATCGCCTGCTGCGCCGCCAGCCGCGCCTTTTCGGGCGTGCCGCCGGTGTCGTAGCCGCGCAGGACCATCTGGCGGTTGCCCTGCGTGCGCGCCGAGAGGGCGGCGGCCTGCGACAGGCCCTTGGCCAGCGTACGGATCGAGGCGCGCGAATCCGTATCGGGCGTCAGGATCGCGACCGTGACCGGCGCGTTGGGGTCGAAGCGCGCGACGGGCGGGGGCGCGGGGGCATAGGCGGGCTGCTGGGCGTAGGCGGGTTCGGCGACCGGAGCCGGGGCATAGCCGGGCGCGGGCAGCGGGGCCGGATCGTAGACGGGCGCCCGGGCGGGGTCGTAGGGCGCGGGCGCCGGTGCGAAGCCGGGCGCCGGTTCGGGTTCGTAGGGGGCCGGATCGTAGGGCACCGTATCGTAGGGGGCCGGGATGTAGACCGGGGCGTTGGGGTCGTAGATCGGCTGCTGGTAGACCTGCGCGGTCTCGAAGGCGGCATCGTCGTCGAACCCGTCGGAGCGGTCGGGCGTCCTTTCCGGTTCCTCCGGCTTGTCTCTGCCGAACAGGGTCGAGAGCGCGGCGACGAGCGTGTTGTCGGAGGCGTCCGGGGTGGGTGCCGGAGCGCGGGGTGCCGCCGGGGCGCGCGGGGCGGGCCTGGCCGGGGGCGTGCCGCTATCGGACAGCGCGCGCAGGTCCGGCGCGGCATCGGGCGTGGGATTGTCGCCCCGCGTCGAGCCGTAATCGTCGCTCGCGACCTCCGTGGCCCGGAACCGGCTGCCGAAGGAGGGCGGGGCGGTCGAGGCGACGCGCGGAGCGACCGGCTCCTGCGCTCGTTCGGCGGGCGCGGCCGCGGGCGGGGGCGCGCTCCGCAGTGCCTCCCGAGAGGGCGGCGTGGGCCGGGTCGCCCGGTTCGGTGCGGCGGCGACCTGACGGTCCTGCATGGCCAGCGGAGCCGCCGGGGCCTGCACCGGTGCCGTCGGGCGGATGGGTGCGGCCCGCATGGGTGCAGCCTGAAGAGGCGCTGCCTGGCGCGCGATCGGCGGGGGGGCGTAGACCTGTTCGGGGGGCAGAGGCACACGCTGCGCGCAGGCCCCGGTGCTCAGCACCATCAGTGCCGCGACGGCGGTGCCGCGTGTCCATCCAGAAAACCGGTTCATACCGCGCTCCCGCTCGTTCCATTCCATTCAGGCGACCGTATCACGAAAAGGCGGCATACGGTCTACGCTCTTGTGCCCGCAGGTCGTTATCACCGCGTTAGTGACCGCCCGAGGATGCGAAAAGCCGCGCGGACCGTCGCCTTATGGGGTAAGGAACGGGGCGAGGCGCGCTTGCGGGTGCGGCTTGTCCCTGTTCCAACCGGCGCTGACCCCGTGGCAAAATCGCAACTGAGACCCGGCCTGACCCTGATCGCGACGCCCATCGGCAATGCGGGCGACATCACGTTGCGCGCGCTCGACGCCCTGCGCGATGCCGATGCCATCGCCGCCGAGGATACGCGCGTGGCCCGGCGCCTGATGGACATCCACGGCGTTCCGCTGGAGGGGCGGCCCCTCGTCCCGTACCACGATCACAATGCCGCCAGCGCCCTGCCGCGCCTGCTCGGGTTGCTGCGCGAGGGGGAGCGGGTCGTGTTCCTGTCGGATGCGGGCACGCCGATGGTGGCCGATCCCGGCTATCGCCTCGCCCGCGCCGTGCTGGCCGAGGGGTTGCCGCTTGGCGCGACGCCCGGTCCCTGCGCCGCGATCATGGCGCTGACGCTGTCGGGCCTGCCGTCGGACCGTTTCACCTTTGCCGGGTTCGCACCGTCGAAGCGCGAGGCGCGGCGCGGCTTCCTGCGGGAATTCGCGGCGTTTCCGGCCACGCTCATCCTCTACGAGTCGCCGAAACGCCTCGCCGCATCTCTGGCCGACATGGCGGAGGTGTTCGGCCCGCGCGAGGCGGCGGTGGCGCGCGAACTGACCAAGATGTTCGAGGAGGTCCGCCGCGCACCCCTCGACGCGCTGGCCGCGCAGTATGCCGAGGAGGGCGCTCCGAAAGGCGAGGTCGTCGTATGCATCGCCCCCCCCGCGCCCCCCGAACCCGCCGCCGAAGCCGATATCGACGCGGCCCTGGCCGAGGCGCTGGCCACCATGACGGTCAAGGACGCGGCCAAGGCGGTTTCCGCCGAACTCGGGGTGCCGCGCAAGACGGTCTACGACCGGGCGCTGGCGCTGAAGGACGGGTAGCGCGTCAGGATGCCGCCGCCTGCGCGACCGTGACGGCGATCAGGTCGTAGACGTCCCGGGCGTTGCAGCCGCGCGACAGGTCGTTGGCCGGGGCCGACAGCCCTTGCAGGATCGGCCCGATGGCCCGCGCCCCGCCGATGCGCTGGGCGATCTTGTAGCCGATATTCGCCGCCTCCAGCGACGGGAAGACGAAGACGTTGGCCCGCCCTTCCAGCGGCGAACCGGGCGCCTTGCTGGCCGCGACGTCGGGCATGAAGGCGGCGTCGAACTGCAACTCGCCATCCATGGTCAGGTCGGGCCGCGCTCCTTGGGCGATGGCCAGCGCCTCCGTCACCTTGTCGACCCGCTTGTGCCGCGCGCTCCCCTTGGTCGAGAACGACAGGAAGGCGATGCGCGCTTCCTCGTCGAGCAGGCTGCGCAGCGAGGCGGCAGAGGACAGCGCGATCTGGGCTAGCTCTTCCGCCGACGGCTCGATCACCAGCCCGCAATCGGCGAAGAGGACCGGGCCGGGCAGGGGATGATCGGGACCGGGCGGCAGCATCAGGAAGAAGCTCGACACCGTCTCGACCCCCGGCGCGCGGCCGAGGACGCGAAAGGCGGTGCGCACGGTTTCGGCGGTGGTGGCCACGGCCCCGGCGATGGTGCCATCCGCATCCCCCGCGCGCACCATCAGCGCGGCGAAGGTCAGCGGGTCGCGGGCCGCCTCCAGCGCCTCGTCGGCGCTCAGGTCGCTGCGCTTGCGGATCTCGCGGAAGAGGTCGGCATACTTCCCGGTACGCGGGTCGGTGGCGGGGTCGGCGGTCGTCACCTCGTCCGCCTCCGCGCCCGCCGCCTCCAGCCGCGCGCGCACCTGCTCCTCGGCCCCGATCAGCACGGGCCGCGCGATCCCGTCCCGGGCCGCGCGCAGGGCGCCTTCTACGATGCGGGGGTCCGTGCCTTCGGCGAGCGAGACGATGGCGGGGCGAGCGCGGGCGGCGGCGAGGATGGTGTCGAACGAGGACAAGGCGGGGCGCTCCGGGATGCGGGGACGGATGATCCGACTATGCCCCCGCCGCATACGGACGCAAGACATGTTTCGCCCGGTTCCCCGCTTTGGACGACCGGTATCCCTTCCCGAAAGACCTGCGCATTAAACACGCACGAGTTGACTCACATTCGTTTCGCGACAGTATGGATCACGGAGACGTTAACGACGTCCAATAATGAAGTGCCTCAACGGCACACAGGGAGAGAATAGATGAAAAGATGTTGCACCGGTCTCGCCGCCCTCGCCGTCGCGTTCGGCCTGTCCGCCACCGCCGCGTCGGCGGATGACGCGATCGTCGGGCTGATCACCAAGACCGACACCAACCCCTTCTTCGTGAAGATGAAGGAGGGCGCGCAGGAGAAGGCCGAGGAACTCGGCGTCGAGCTGCGCACCTTCGCGGGCAAGATCGACGGCGATACCGATAGCCAGGTCGAGGCGATCGAGAGCCTGATCGCGGCGGGTGCCAAGGGCATCCTCATCACCCCGTCCGACCCCGTGGCACTGGCCGGTACGGTCAAGCAGGCGCGCGATGCGGGCCTGCTGGTCATCGCGCTCGACACGCCGTTCGACCCCGCCGATGCCGCCGACGCGACCTTCGCGACCGACAACTTCAAGGCGGGCGAGCTGATCGGCCAATGGGCCAAGGCGAAGATGGGCGACGAGGCCGAGAGCGCCAGGATCGCGACCCTAGACCTGAGCGAGGCGCAGATCACGGTCGACGTGCTGCGCAACCAAGGGTTCCTCGAAGGCTTCGGCGTCGACATCAAGGACGCCAGGATGATGTACGACGAGGACGACCCCCGCATCGTCGGTGGCGACAGCACCGCCGGATCGGAAGAGGGCGGGCGCACGGCGATGGAAAACCTGATGCAGAAGGATCCGGGCATCAACGTCGTCCACACGATCAACGAACCGGCGGCGGCGGGCGCCTACGAGGCGCTGAAGGCCTTCGGCAAGGAGGGCGACGTCCTGATCGTGTCGGTCGATGGCGGGTGTCCCGGGGTCGAGAACGTCAAGGCGGGCATCATCGGCGCCACGTCGATGCAGTTCCCGCTGAAGATGGCATCGCTGGGCGTCGAGGCGGTCGCGGAATTCGCCAAGTCGGGCGATACGCCGGAGAATACCGACGGTCTCGACTTCTTCGATACCGGCGTCATGCTGGTGACCGACGAGCCGATGGACGGCATCGAGTCCATCACCTCCGAGGAAGCGCTGAAGCTCTGCTGGGGCTAGGCGGACCGACCATCGGGCGGCCCTGCGGGGCCGCCCGTCCTCGTTGATCCGACCGGAGCGCCCCCGCATGGCCGACACCCCCGACGATTACGATAAAGCCGCCTCCCGCGCGGGCGATTTCGCCCGGTTCGACCCCTCGCGGCGCGGCGCGATGGACCGGGTGCAGGCGTTCCTGCACAGCTATCCCATTGCCGCCCCGCTGATGGTGCTGGCGCTCAGTCTCGGCATCTTCGGGCTGATCGCCGACAATTTCTTCACGCCCTTCAACTTTTCGCTCATCATCCAACAGGTGACGGTGATCGGCATTCTCGGCATCGCCCAGACGCTCATCATCCTGACCGCCGGGATCGACCTGAGCGTGGCGGCGATCATGGTGCTGTCCTCGGTCGTGATGGGGCGGCTGGGGGTCGAGGTGGGCCTGCCGAGCGGGCTGGCGATCCTCGTCGGCATGGTCGTCGGCTGCGCCTGCGGGGCGGTCAACGGCCTCCTCGTCACGCGCTTTCGCCTGCCGCCCTTCATCGTGACGCTGGGGACGTGGTCGATCTTCTTCGCCTTGACCCTGTGGTATTCGGGCGCGCAGTCCATCCGCTCCAGCGATATCGACGCGCAGGCCCCGCTCCTGAAGTTCTGGGGCGAGCGGGTCGGGATGTTCGGGGCGCAGCTTACCTACGGCTCGTTCCTGATGGTCTTCCTGTTCGCCGTGTTCTGGTACCTCCTGAACTGGACGCCGTGGGGCCGTGCCGTCTACGCGGTGGGCGACGACAAGGAGGCGGCGGAACTGGCCGGGATACGCGCCGACCGCACGCTGGTGTCGGTCTACGCCGTCGCCGGTCTCGTCTGCGCCATCGGCGGCTGGGTCGCCATCGGGCGGCTGGGGTCCGTCAGCCCGCAGAGCTTCTACGAGGGCAATCTCAACGCGATCACGGCGGTGGTCATCGGCGGATGTTCGCTGTTCGGCGGGCGCGGGGCGATCTTCGGCACGTTGATCGGGGCCATCACGGTGGGGGTGTTCCGCTCGGGGCTGAAACTCGCGGGGGTCGAGGTGTTGTGGCAGGAATTCGCCGTCGGCGTCCTCATCATCACCGCCGTCGCGCTGGATCAATGGATCAGGAAGACCTCGAAATGAGCGATACCCCCATTCTGGAGGCGCGCGGCCTCTTCAAGCGCTACGGGCGCGTCGTCGCCATGGACAGCGCCGATTTCGACCTGATGCCCGGCGAAATCCTCGCGGTCATCGGCGATAACGGCGCGGGCAAGTCGACGCTCATCAAGGCGCTGTCCGGCGCGGTGCAGCCCGATGGCGGCGAGATATTGCTGGAGGGCAAACCCGTCGGGTTCGCCGACCCGCTGGAGGCGCGGCATGCGGGGATCGAGACGGTCTACCAGACCCTCGCCCTCTCGCCCGCGCTCTCCATCGTCGACAACATGTTCCTCGGGCGCGAGATTCTGGCCCCGGGATTCGCGGGCAAGTACCTGCGCAAGCTGGATCGCGGCGCGATGCGGAGTTTCGCCAGGGACAAGCTGGCCGAACTCGGCCTCCTGACCATCCAGAACATCGACCAGCAGGTCGAGACGCTCTCGGGCGGCCAGCGGCAGGGGGTGGCCGTCGCGCGGGCCTGCGCCTTCGGCAGTCGCGTCATCATCCTCGACGAACCGACCGCCGCGCTGGGCGTGAAGGAGAGCCGCCGCGTCCTCGACCTCATCCTCGGCGTGCGCGAGCGCGGGTTGCCCATCGTGCTGATCTCGCACAACATGCCGCATGTGTTCGAAGTGGCCGACCGCATCCACATCCACCGGCTGGGGAGGCGCCACGCGGTGATAAGCCCCAGGGATTACTCGATGTCGGACGCGGTGGCGATCATGACGGGGGCGCTGGAGCCGGGACGGGCGGCTTAGCGAGGTTATATGAGCTACGCTGCCCCGGACTCGATCCGGGGCCTCCTGCGGTGAAGCGCAATCCTCGACTTCAGCGCATTGCCGAAGAAGGCCCCGGATCGAGTCCGGGGCAGCCATATTTTCATTACCTGCGCAATAACTGCAATCAAACCAGCGCCTTCATCGCCGCCGATATCCCGTCCAGCGTCAGCGGGAACATCCGCCCCGCTACGATCTCCCGCACCATGCCGATGGAGTGGGTGTAGCGCCAGTGCGTCTCCGGCACGGGATTCAGCCATACGTGCCCCGGCCATTGGGTGAAGGCGCGGCGCAGCCAGACCTCGCCCGCCTCCTCGTTCCAGTGCTCGTTCGCGCCCCCCGGCACCGCGATCTCGTAGGGGGACATGCTCGCATCCCCGACGAAGAGGCACTTGTAGTCCGGGCCGTAGGTATTGAGCACGTCCCATGTGGGTATCTGCTCGGTCCAGCGGCGGGCGTTGTCGCGCCAGACGCCTTCGTACAGGCAGTTGTGGAAGTAGTAGTATTCAAGATGCTTGAACTCGCTGCGCGCCGCCGAGAACAGTTCTTCGACCACCTTGATATGATCGTCCATCGACCCGCCGACATCGAGGAAGATGACCAGCTTGACCGCATTGCGCCGCTCGGGCCGGGTGACGACGTCGAGATAGCCGCGCTCGGCGGTGGCGCGGATGGTATCGTCGAGGGCCAGTTCCTCCTCGGCCCCCGACCGCGCCCAGACGCGCAGGCGCTTCAGCGCCACCTTGATATTGCGCGTGCCCAGCTCGACCGAATCGTCCAGATTGCGGAACTTGCGCTTGTCCCAGACCTTGGCCGCGCGGCGATGGCGGCTCTCGTTCTGGCCGATGCGCACGCCCTCGGGGTTGTAGCCGTAGGCGCCGAAGGGCGAGGTTCCGCCCGTCCCGATCCACTTGTTGCCGCCCTGATGCCGGCCCTGCTGTTCTTCGAGGCGCTGTTTCAGCGTCTCCATCAGCTTGTCCCAACCGCCAAGCGCCTCGACCTGCGCCTTCTCCTCGTCGGTGAGGAATTTCTCCGTCAGCTTGCGCAGCCATTCCTCGGGGATGGATTGCTCCTCCACCGCCTCGCCGGACCCGCCCACCGCCTCGACGCCCTTGAAGATCTCCGCGAAGACCTGATCGAATCGATCCAGATGCCGCTCGTCCTTGACGAGGGAGGCGCGGGCGAGGTGGTAGAACCCCTCGATATCGTAGGTGACGAGACCCGCCTGCATCCCCTCCAGCAGCATGAGGTATTCGCGCAAGGATACGGGGATGCGGGCCTGCTTGAGCGTGAGGAAGAAGCGTGTGAACATGGGCGCTCTATAGACCATCGCGACGCGTGCGGGGAAGAGCGTTCGCGGCCACCGGATCGAGTTGAGCCTTGACGCGGGGGGCGCGGGGATGGTCAATCGACCCCATGCAGACCGCCGATCCCCCCGCCGGAACCACGCTCGACATCCTGTCGGACCCGATCTGCCCGTGGTGCTATATCGGCAAGGCGAAACTGGACGCCGCTCTGGCCGAGGCGCCCGGTGCCGCGCTCGACATCCAGTGGCGCGCCTATCAGCTCAACCCCGACATGCCCGAAGGCGGGATGGGCCGGGCCGAATACCTCGAAAACAAGTTCGGCGGGCCGGACGGCGCGCGCAGCGTCTATGGCCGGATCGAGCAGGCGGTACGCGATGCGGGCCTGCCGCTGGATTTCTCGAAGATCGAGCGCACGCCCAACACGCTGGATGCCCATCGCCTGATTCGCTGGGCGCGCACGACCGGGGCGCAGGACGCGGTGGTCGACGCGCTCTTCGCCGCGTATTTCGTGAACGGGGTCGATATCGGCGACCGCGACGCCCTGATCGCCATCGGCGAAGGGCAAGGGATGGACGGCGACCTCCTGCGCCGCCTCTACGCCGAGGACGCCGACCGCGCATTGCTGCTCAACGAGGACGCGCTGGCCCGCGAGATGGGCGTGACGGGGGTGCCGTGCTTCGTGCTGGCCGAAACCTACGCCCTCGTCGGCGCGCAGGAGGCGGCAACGTGGCGCGAGGTGCTGGGGCGGCTGTCCCGGGGCGAGGCGCTGGGCTAGGCCACCGCCACTCCTGCCCCGGTTGTCACGAGCGCCCGTGCAGTTCAACGTCGGGGCGAAGGACGGCGTTGCCCCTATCGTTTTGCGCGCCTTGGTCCTAGAGTATGGAAAAACCGTCCGCATCCGAAAGCGCCCGCATGTCCCTGCGCCCCGTCACCACGACCGCCGACCTCGCCGCCCTCTGCGAGGATTACGCGGACAGTCCCTACGTCACCGTCGATACCGAGTTCCTGCGCGAGCGGACGTATTGGCCGATCCTGTGCCTCGTCCAGATCGGGCGGCCCCGGCGCGAGGGGGAGTCGGACGAGGACTGGGAGGAGGACGGCGCGGCGCTGATCGACCCGATGGCCAAGGGGATCGACCTCGCGCCGCTCTTCGCGCTGATGGCCGACCGTTCGGTGCTCAAGATCTTCCACGCCGCGCGGCAGGATGTGGAGATCTTCGTCCATCTGGCCGATGCGGTGCCGACGCCGATCTTCGACACGCAGATCGCGGCGATGGTCTGCGGCTTCGGCGATCAGGTCGGGTACGAGCGCCTGGTGCGCTCGATCTGCGGGCAGGGGCTGGACAAGTCGAGCCGCTTCACCGACTGGTCCAAGCGGCCCCTTTCCGAGAAGCAGCTCACCTATGCGCTGGCCGACGTGACGCATCTGCGCGATGTCTACGAGCATCTGTCCGGGCGGCTGGAAAAGGAGAACCGCTCGCACTGGCTGGCCGAGGAGATGGCGGTGCTGGAGGCGGTCGAGACCTATGTGGTCGATCCGTCGGATGCGTGGAAGCGCCTCAAGATGCGCGCGCCAACCGTGAAACTCTTCGTTGCCGCCAAGGCGCTGGCCGAATGGCGCGAGGCCGAGGCGCAGGCGCGCGACGTGCCGCGCAACCGCGTGCTGCGCGACGATGCGCTGATGGAGATCGCCGCCGCGCGCCCGACCACGACCGACGGCCTGACCTCCGGTCGCCTGTCCCGGCGCGAGAATTTCTCGAACACGGCGGCGGTGGCGATGCTCGACGCGCTGAAATCGGCGTCCGACGGCCAGCAGGTCAAGCCGCCCAAAGCCGCGCCGAAACCCGACCCCGTGCAATCGGCTCTCGCCGACCTGCTGCGCACCCTGCTGCGCGCCAAGACTGCCGCCGAGGACGTGGCCGAGCGGCTGGTCGCCTCCGCCGCCGATCTGGAGGCCATCGCCATGGAGGAGGAGGCCGACGTGCCCGCCCTGCGCGGCTGGCGGCGCGACCTGTTCGGGAACGATGCGCTGCGGCTCAAGCGCGGGGAGGTGGGCCTGTCCGCCGGGCCGAGAGGCGTCGAGGTGATCGAGCTTGGCCCGCGCGACCCTGCCCCCGAATAGCGGCGACTGCCTGATCGTCGCCGGATCGCGCGAGGCGCGGGCGCTCGCCGACGCCCTGCCCGGGGCGCGGGTGGTGGAGACCATGCCCGCGCACCTGACCGCCCGCGCCGTGATCGACGCCAGTCACCCCTGCGAACGCGGCACCCCCGCGCGCATCGCGGCCCTGTGCACCGATGCGGGCGTGCCGCTGCTCCGCTTCGTCCGTCCCGGCTGGACGGCGCGGCCCGGTGACGACTGGCGCGTCGCGGCGGATGGCACGGCGGCGCGCGGGGCGCTCGATCCGGCATGGCGGCGCGTGTTTCTGTGCCTGGGGCGCGAGGAGCGGGCGGCGTTCGCGGGGGACGACGCGCGCCATTACCTCGTGCGCAGCCGGCGCGACGATCCGGCGGCGGAAGGGCTGGCCCGCTTCACGCTGACGACCAAGGGAGGCCCGTTCACCGCCGCCGCCGAAGCCGACCTGATGCGCAGCGAAGCGATCGACGCGCTGGTCACGCGCGATGCGGGCGGGGCGGGGGCCTACCCCAAGATCGAGGGCGCGCGGATGCTGGGCCTGCCCGTCGTGATGCTGGCCCGCCCGCCCGCCCACGGCCCCCTCGCGCGCGATATCGGGGAGGTCCGCGCATGGCTCGCCTCGCTCTGATCCTCGCGCTTGCGCTCGCTCCCCTGCCCGTCACGGCCGCCGAGATCGCGGTGGATGTCGACCGGGGCACGGTGCTGGTCGCCGACGAGCCGGATGCCGTCCGCCGCCCCGCCTCCCTCGTCAAGCTGATGAGCGCCTACGTCGCCTTCGCCGCGCTGGAGGCGGGGGTGGTGACGGAGGAGGACACGATCATCGTCTCGGCCAGGGCCGCGCGACAGCCGCCCGTCAAGCTGCGCATCCGCGCGGGGCAGGAGCTGCCCTTCGGCGACCTGCTCGCCGCCATGGCCATCGGGTCGAAGAACGACGCGGCGATGGCGGTGGCCGAAGCGGTGGCGGGGAGCGAAGCCGAGTTCGTCGCCAAGATGAACGCGGCGGCGAAAGGGCTGGGCATGGTCAACACGCGCTACGCCAATCCGTCGGGCCTGCCCGCGCCGGGCCAGCGCACGACGGCGCGCGACACCGCCCTCCTCGCCCTCGCGCTCCTGACCGAACATCCCGAGCGCAGCCTGATCTTTTCGGAGCGGCGCACGCGGGCGGCAGGGCGCGGGGTGACGACGACGAACCCGCTATTCGGGCGCGTGCCGGGGGCGCGGGGGATGAAGACGGGGTTCACCTGTTCGGCGGGCTACAACATCGCCGGGCTGGTCGAGCGCGACGGGCGGCGCGTGGTGGCCGTGACGCTGGGGCACCCGTCCAAGGGGGCGCGGCTGGCGGCGATCAAGGCGCTGATCGGGAAAGGGTTCGACGCGCTGAACACCGGCTCGCCGCTGGTGCCGGGCACCCCCATGCCGCAGGAGCCGCCCGATATCGGTGCCTGCTCCGGCAGGGCGGTCGCGAAGGTGCGGGAGGAGGAGCCGGAGAACGACGCCTACGTCCCGCCCCCGCGCCCCGCCGCCCGCGTGGCGCTGGCGCCCCGGGTGATGCCCAAGATGCCGAAAGCCGTGACGCCTCCCCCCGCGCCCGCCCTGCCGCGCAGGCCCCCGCCCCCGCCGCCGCCTCTTTCAGGATACGCCGCCTTTCTCGGGGCCTTTCCGACCGAAACCGAAGCCGCCGCGCGCCTCGCCGCCGTCGGGGCGATGGCGACGAAGGTGCGCACCCTGCCGGTCCGGGTCTTCGACCGCCCGCGCGACGGGCGCCATCTGGGGGTGATCTACGGGCTGAACGCGGCGCAGGCCCGGGCGATCTGCGCCATCGCCAAGCGGATCGGGCAGTATTGCCTGACGCTCGGCCCCGCGACCCTGCTCAATCCCAAGGCGCGGTGGCGGCGTTAGGACGCGGCGGCGGCACGCCCTAATCGCGCGGCGGCGATGGACGCGGCCCCCTCTTGATCTAGGTTAAACCCCTGTTCACGGGAGAGAAAACGCATGGCCGATCTCAGCTACGACGAGCTGGTCGAGAATTTCGAGTATCTCGACGATTGGGAGGAGCGGTATCGGTACGTCATCGAGCTGGGCAAGGCGCTGCCCCCGCTGGAGGACGCCCGCAAGACCGATGCGACCAAGGTCGACGGCTGCGTCAGCCGCGTGTGGATCGACAGTCGCGCGGTGGAGGAGGCGGGGACGACTCGCGTCGAGTTCGACGGCGACAGCGACGCGCATATCGTGCGTGGCCTGATCGCGATTCTTCACGTCATGCTCTCGGGTCAGCCCGCGAAGGAGATCGTCGGCAAGGATGTTGCGGCAGAATTGCAACGCCTCGACCTCGCCGCCCATCTCAGCCCGCAGCGAAGCAACGGCCTCGGCGCGATGATCGAGCGGATCAAGGGCGTGGCGGCGGCGAGCGCGGAGTGAGCGGGGTCAGAACGCACCCCAGTTGATCTGATAACTCGCTTCGGCCATCGCGATCGCCGAATCGAGACAAAGCCCGATATTGATTGCCACAAGGCGTTCTATCATGCGCATAATGCTGTCCAAAATATTAATCAGTCCCCTGATGATATGTTCTAAACGAAGACAGTCGTAAATGCAATCTTAAAGTCGAAACCGACGGACGCGGAGAGGTTTTGCTTGCCGTTCCAAGCCGGTTCGCAATAGTTTGACCAGTACGATGTAATAACGACCCTGTACCTGTTCCGTTCACAGGGACAGGCGCGTAATGATTTGTTAACAAGAGACACCGACATCTTGGCGGCGGATCGGGTAACGGGACGAAGGCGGGCGACTGACGATGAGGACGATTTCTCCCTTCGAGTTCGTGCGACGGTTTCACCACGGTCTCATCAACCATGACGGGCGCTACGTCTGGTTCCTCGGCGCGGGGTGCTCGACCAGCGCGGGCATCGGCGATGCGGGCGAGACGGCGCTGCGCTGGCTCGGCGAACTCAAGTATCTGGAGACCGGCACCAAGGAGGGCGTGGCCGCCTGGGCGCCCGACCGCTTCGCCGGGTACGACCCGCGCGATCTCGCGGCCATCTACGGCGAGGTGCTCGACGCGCTGTTCTACACCGAGCAGGAGCAGGAGCGCGAACTCGACCGCATCACGGCGCAGGCGGAACCCGGCTTCGGCTATGCCACGCTCGCGCAACTGGTCACGCAGCCCGGGTGGGGCGAGCGGTGCAACACCGTCATCACCACCAATTTCGACGATCTGGCCGCCGACGCGCTCTATCTCTACTCCCAGCGCAAGCCGCAGGTCCTGACGCATGAAAGCTTCGACCGGCGCATCCGCATCAGCACGTCGCGCCCGACGATTCTCAAGATCTACGGCGATGCGCATCTGGGCCTCGGGCGGGGGCCGGAACAGGGCCGCTTCCTGCGCTCGGACGTCAAGGACCGGTTGCGGGCGCAGTTCACGGAGGCGGCGCTGGTCTTCATCGGCTATGGCGGGCGCGACGATTCGGTCGCCAACCTCCTGTCGGGCCTGCCGCAGGGCGCCCCGGCGGGCGGCGTCTACTGGGTCAACGAAGAGGAGCCGGGCGAGCCGATTCGCGGATGGCTGGAGGAGCGCAACGCGTTCTGGACGCCCTACAGCGATTTCGAGGGCCTGATGTACCTGATCCGGCGCGAGTTCGATCTGGGGCACCCGCGCATCGACCGCTTCGACAAGATCCTGCAACGCTACGACGCGCAATTCCATGCGCTGTCGGCCCGGAGCGACCTCAAGCCCGACACGCTGCCCGGTTTCGGGGCGCCGGTCTCGCCCGATGCCATGGCCGATGCCGCCCCGGTGCTGGCTTCCCGTCCCGCATCGGTACAGCCTCCCGTGCCCCCCGTGCCTCCCGCCGCGCCCAAGGATGCCGCCGAAGCGGAGGCCGAGTGGAGCTACTCCCTCGCCGGAACGGTCGCGGACGGGTTCGACCGCCACGACGTGATCGCCGAGGAGGACATGCCCGCCCATGGCGAGGACGCGGGTTTCGAGGCGGAGACGTCGCCCGCCCTGTTCGGGGAGTACGACGAGAACCGGTACGACGACGACGAGAACGGCGAGGACGCCGCTTCCGACAACCGCATCGACCGCCTGATCGCCGCCGCCGTCGCCGCCATGGCCAACGGCCAGAACGACCGCCGCCCGGGCGATACCCTTCTGACCGAAACCGTCTCCCCGGCAGGCGAAACGGACGAGCCGGTTGCGGGCAGCGAACGCCCCGATGCCGGTCGCCCCGATGCCGGTCGCCCCGATGCCGGTCGCCCCGATGCCGGTCGCCCCGATGCCGGGCGCCCCGATGCCGGGTGCCCCGCCTT
>Ga0209831_1001424_pt1 | contig 21992 bp, 18 predicted proteins | sample Maine_Asex4_meta_FD_187451 | JGI IMG/M metagenome (GOLD analysis project Ga0209831, IMG submission 187451) | Marine algal microbial communities from Maine, USA - Maine_Asex4_metaG (SPAdes) (version 2) | ecosystem: Host-associated > Algae > Red algae > Unclassified | place: Maine, USA | collected... | reverse complement strand
GAATCAGATCAAAGAGCCAGCACGCCAAAACCATGAAATGAAAAATGGGCAGGACCTTTCTAAGTTTATGCCAACTGCCGATGAAATTGACAGCGCGAATCGGTTCGTCAATCTTGGTGGCAAGGTAGAGTTTTTTGGGATTTGTACGCCTTGCGAACACGTGGCGTTTTTAATTGATAGTTCCGGCAGTATGAAAGGGCCGCGGTTTGATCGAGTCAGAGTGGAATTGCTCAAATCCTTGAGTGGCTTAAAACAGTCGCAGCGGTTTTCGATATATCTTTTCAAGAGTAGTACGGTCTATAAGAGAAAAAATTGTGTCGTCTCTCCAGCAGAAATCAACAACATTCGGCAAGAATTGAACCGTTTGTACGCATGTGGAGGAACCGATCCCACCGAAGCAATCAAAGAAGCTGTCGATGAACAAAGCGATGTTATATTTCTTTTGTCTGATGGAAAGATCCGTCAGTCCGGAAAAGACATCGCTCGCCTCAATCGAAGAAGAAAAATTATCAACACTATCGCGATTGGTGGAGATTCGCAGTCCTTGCGCGATGTCGCAAAAGAGAATGGCGGCGAGTACCGTAAGGCACAATGAGTGTCGCAAATGCTGCACTGGAAAAATACGTGGCGTTTGGACAATCCATTGCAGGCTCTTTTCACGAATTGAAAATGGTTGTTGTTTTGGTAAATTAAGACCTCACTTTTCCTTCCCTCTTCTCTTCCCACTGGCAATAAGATGTCAAAAAACCGGCTTTCGATCGCACGTGTTTCCAAGTGTATCCTTCTGTATCTTGCGACAACTGCCGTTCTCGCATCGCACAATCCGGCGTTGAGCGAATCTCCTCCTCGAAAGTGGAGGGATGCCAGCGGAAAGTTTGAGGTTACTGGATCACTTCTCAAGGTAGACGATTCTGAAGTGACGCTGTTGGTTGAGGGGAAAGGTGAGATTCAGGTTCCGATTGAAAAGTTGTGTGATCGCGATCGAGATTACGTCGATGGGTTCGAAATGGTGGAGCAAGACCGGCTGCAGTATCAGTTGGTGATGGAACATATTGGGAGGGTTCGTGAAGAACCTGAATTTGCTACTGAAATTCTAAAGGACATCCACGAAACTTTTCCAAAAGCGCCTTACGCGGCCGCGATGTTAGGGGTTGCGCGGTCTGCCGGCCATGCAGAGTACCGAGAGGCTAGGAGATACTTTCGAACAGCATCGAACTCAATCAAGAAACGGCAGAATATTTTTGGGAAAGAGTATCAAAAATTGACGAAGTTGGCTGTCGACAATAATTCAGCGGTTGCTGCTTTGAAGCTTGCCAATGGAGACGACGCGGTGAAACTCTTGGAGAGTAATGCCCAATTATCAGAAGACAAGATCAACTTCTGCACCTACCACAATGCGAAGCTGTTGCACAATGCAGTTAAGAAAGAATCTTCACCTGTTAAACTTAAAAACAGCAGCCGAAAAATACTTGCAAAGCTAATAGGAAAGATGCCTGCTTTAACGCCCAGTTTTCAAATTGGGGCAGATTTGTTGTATTTTGTGCAATGCAGTCAGCCTATGTCCGAAGGTACATTTAACGCTTTCCATTCTGATAGTGGAGAAGCGAAACTGCCGAGGGAGCTTGAATCTGTATCGCTTGAAAGAGCACATCTTTACGCTGACACTTGGTGTTTCTCATGTGCCGGAAAAACGATTATCGATTGCTCCAACTTTTATTGCAAAGTTGGACAAATCGAGAAACGCAGGTCTGTCTTCTCTCACATTAACGCGGTTACAGGTGACAAAGTCTTTCGCATCGAAAGCTACCACGTGCCTTGTCCCGTCTGCAAGGCAAAAGGGAAATTGAAGTGCCCCCATTGTAAAAACGGGAAAATCACCGCCGCGCAGGCTGCTCGATTGAAGCGCTAGTTTCCCCCTGAATTTTAATTCGTCAAAATCCTCGATGAGGAGCTAACAGATTACTGTTTCGTCGTGACGCAGCGGAGGCCTCGATCAGATACAACTTGAGTAGTGGAGTTTGTAAAAAAATCCACGCTAGCCCATGGCGTCAGCCTTGGGGTTAGAAATTTGGTAGTAATTCAGCGGTCTGAAGTTGTGGTGCTAAATCCGAAGGATTACGCAAATCAGCCGCCGGGCGATAGCCCCCGGTTTCGTCTCCTCAAATTACAACGGAACCGGACGCTATCGCGTTGCGGCTGATAAGTGCAACTTTAGATAGCTGAATTGTTACGAAATTTGTTGTTTTAAGTGCCCCGGCAGGAGCGACAGTGAATTGGACTTGGAAAGCCGGTCAAAACGCGCTGCCACCCCTGCCGGGGCTGGCAATTTTGCCTTGCAATTAGCCCACGGCTCACGCCGTGGGCTAATTGCTGCCGCCACTACCGTGGCTGACAATCTAAAGTAAGTGCCATCGGACGGCTGTCTTCTGGTGTTTGAAAAACCGGAGGGCTTACGCCCGTACCGCTAGTTGTGGTTGTGGTCAACGTTTGAGCGTTGTGCTTTGAGCGGCCGAACCGTTGCGCTGCGCTAATCGTTTGATGATTTGGCGGCGGCCGCGAATCTTGTGGGAGAAATCGGGGGCTTCGTAGTATCGGTCGGCCAGATCATTGACCAACGCCAGCGATTGAAGATCCTCGAACGGAATCGAATTGTCTAACAGTCCCAAATCATAAGCGTACTGCGCCGAATGCGCCGGTAACAACACGCGCCAATCATACTTCACTCGACCGCCCGCGATCCGGTTGACGTGCGTTTTTAAATTGGTTGTGCAGTTGTTGGTCAACGTATTGTAAAACTCGGGCTGGGATGCCAGTTTGTTCACGCGTGTCATGATGTCGACAAAGAGAGCTTGAGCATGAGCGGGCGTTGCGACGGTCGGGTAAACGTAAACGGCCGTATCTTTGTGGCCTGTGCGAATACGAATCAGATCCTTTTCATCCCCGACGATGTAAATCAGTTCAAACTTCCGCCCTAATCCTTTAATGGCCGAGTATTCTTCACCTTGTTCCTTGCGGACTTCGACTGACACCACGATGAACGATCCGTCGGACAAACCGAAACTGATCATTGTATGCGCAAGTGATTCGGCGCCGTTGAAAGGTGCGACAATGTAGTCGGCGGTTTGGACATCTGCGAGATCTATCGTGCGGTCGTAGTGCTGCACAATATAATCGTCGGCCGTGACGTACTTTGAGTTGCGAATGTTTTTGATCGTCATCGCCGAACTGCCTAGGTTGGCGATAACGTACGGCAGTGTCGCCATTTCCGGCACCCATTGGCGATCGTTGGAAGGTTTGAGCTTGCCCACCAATTGGCTAAGTGACGGGCCTCCGGACGTTGTTGTAGATTGGCAGCCTGAAAACGCGGCCGTCAATAATGCGATCACCAAGAACGGAATCAAGTAACGATATCTCACGGTTGAACCTCACTTGCCAATGTTGAGGTTAAGGTTGCGGACGCCCTGCATTTCGGCGGAGCCGGTAGAGGGGTGATAGATAAGTTTGTTGCCCGTCAGGTGCTGGCGTTGGCCCCGAGGCGTTTGGCGGTACCAGAGATTTGCCGGCGAACGCGCGGTTCCTTCGACGACCATTTGATCGTTACCATCATTGTAGCTAACTCGTTGGGCAGTGGCTTCGAATGTTAGGCTGGTAATGTGAGCGTTGCCTGTGGCGATGATTTCGTTCTGAGGCTTGTCGCTGCCGGTGGGCAACCACTGGCTCAACTGCATGTTTTCACACTTCAGTCGAATCGCCCCGGCCGGCAGACGCTGGGTCGTATCGGGGTCTAGAGAAAATTGAAAATTCTTTGCCGGTGAAAACAGCGTGCGGATATTACCGGTGATATTCAGTTGCTTTTGGCCCAAGTCAGCCACCAAACGGTCATCAAAGTTCACTTGGAGGTAGTTAAGCTGCTCTTTGTTGGTTTTGTTCGGTTGAGATTGTCCGGGCGGGCTGCCAAGCTGATCCATTCCGCCGATGTTTGCGAGCCCCTCGGTGCCTTTCTGGTGCGTGAATATTTTTCCTGGCCCGACTGCGTAGACCGTGTTGGTGGCGGCGTTGATGGTCACACGCGGCACGACGACTCGCCGTTGCTGCGTCAGCTGTCCCGCACGATCGAAAGTCTCGTTTTGGAAAATGATCGGCGTGTCGGCGGAATTCATTCGAGGATCATTGTCGCCGGCATGATCTTTGAAGACGCGCTGGTCCTCGGTGATATGGTTAACCAACACCATCTCATTCATTTTGACGTCGCCAATTGTCTTGCCTGAGGAAAGCTGACTAAAATCGACTGCGCTGGCAAGTTCTACGCTGAGTGCTTGGCTGAGTGTTTTGGTGACCGAACGTTCAGCGCTGGTTGGGTCACCATGGGAAGTCATCATTACATTGCGTTCAAAGTAAATCTTCGATCCGTCAAATACCATACCGCCAGCGAATTCAACGTCGAAGTCACCTTGAGGCGCTAACTGGTTGGGTGCTGAAGCGTCTGCTGAATTGGAAGACACCAACTGGATTGGATTTGCGCCGCTATTGTCGGCTGCCGACTGCTTAATGTTTACGATGCCAATCCCTGCCACCCAAACTTTATTAGCTTGCTGATCCAAATGAATATTCTCTCCGCTGACGGCCAGTCCCTCAGAGTTTACCGTTGCAAGGGCATCCTGTTTTCCGGCAACTAAGATTCGAAAGATCTGATCGCCTTGGGGAACAAGCCGAATGCTATTGCCGGCAACTCTCAGTGGCGGCTTGGTTGATCCCTTTTCGGGTAACTGATGGATGACAATGTTGCCGTCCATTTGTAGGTCGGCCAATTGCAATTGATCGCCCTCTTGATCCAATTCCAGCTCCACAGAATCGGCTTTGAAGCGTATGAACTGTTTCAATGAAGCGCGTTTGTTTGGAACCGAACGATCTGCTTGACCCGTCGATTGAGCGGACGCGGATTCTGCAGATTCTTCATAAGTGGCTAGTTGCAGAGGCGCGAAATTGGGACGCGCTGGCGAATTTGACAGGTGCCTGAGTTTTGTTTTCGGTTGAAGTTGGTCGACAAGGGCCTGTGGCAGTTGTGGCAGTTGTGGACGCATAACCTGATGTTTGATTTGGCGGTCGGATCGTCCTATCAGCCGCTGGGCGATAGCCCCCGGTCCTTGGTTACTAATGGTGAACCGGACGCTATCGCGTGGCGGCTGATGTTGTCTAAAGTGAGTGCCATTGAGCGATAACTGCTGCGTGAGATTGGGATCCGGCCAGCGTGCGACCAGTTTTCCGGCCACGCCATCGAGATTCGGCGAAAGGATCGTCACGCGCTGATCAGAAAACACCTCGGCCGGTCGATACTCCACTTTGTCGGCGATCTTCAATTCATGGAGCACAATATTGAGTCGGTCGGCTGTGATCTGCGTATCGTCTTGCACGAGAATCTCTGCGGTCCCATCAATCGTGATCAATTTTTGATTATTGTCGTGGGGCCCGATCGTTAAACTGCGTTTCCAACGAGCGAACAGATTTCCGCGCTTATCCTCCGCGCGTCGGAAGAACTCACCTGGACCGACCGCTTGAAGATTGCCCAGTGTTTGATCGTCGGTCAGTTCGTATTTCAACGTTCGAGCTCGCGCGTTGATCTCAGGCCCAATCACAGTAACCGTGTCAGTACTACTGGCGACGACTTCGTTGGTGGTCGAATCGAACCGCAATTCGTCACCGGTGACTTTGGTGCGACGCGAGTTGGCGATGATGACAGCCGGTTGATCGGTGGTTCCGATCGCGCTGAGGTACTTGATCTTCGGGCCGGCGGTCTGAGTGACTGGATTACTGGGGTTGATCGGATTGCCATTTTTCGAAGCATTATCATTGTCATTATCAAAAGCGATAGTTAATGTTTCGCAGCTAAGATTGTCACCAAAGGAGTCCAACTGTTTTCCGTAGACTTTATGCTGGAAGGTTGCGGAGCGTTTGTCGTAATCGAATACAAAAGGGCCACTGCACACGATCTCCAGCGGCGCTCGGGTGGCGTTAAAAACAGAACCATTCTTGGCGGCGGCAGCCGGTTGCTGGGCTTCTCGGGATGTTGGGCTGCTCGCAAGGGCACTTGGGTCGATCAGAAGGCGATCGAGCTGTGTCAATTCAACGCGCGAAATTCCTTTGACCGAAGATAGATCTTTTTGAAGACTTTGATCTGCTTGGGAGAGGTGGGTTAAGTCGATCGACAGGTTTTTACCGCTGCCTTTGTGAGGTCCGAACGCGAACGCGACTTCGCTGAAGGTGAGTATTCGCTGAGTATTTACCTGCACATTTTGCGTGATTATTTTAACAGTTTCGTCTTTGAGAGGTGTCGGCGAGGGGCGGAAGATGGTTACATCGCCGTTTAGATTTGCCGATCGCATCTTCATACTGGAGTTGCCGGTCAGCGCGATCGGCCCATCGAACTTCATTTGCGCTTCTCCGCATCGCAACACGGTTGGGGGTACCGCCGGGTCCAGTTTCGCAGCGAACGCTGTACCCGATTCGTGATCGTTCATGATCATAGTAAAAGGAGTCAGCGTATAAGTGCCTTCGTCATCGACACGCGTCATCTCTTGAAATAGCAGCGTGCCAGAGTTCGTGAACAGTGTTTTGCAACTTCCGAGTTCCCATGCGTTGTTGGGCAGCAGTTTGAACAGTCGGCTTTTGTTGTCCTGTTTCTCAGGAAGCATTTTCGGAACGACGGCCACACCGCGCCGGACTTGATCCTTAGGCCCTTCGATGACAGGCACGGCGAACTTCGCGTAGGCCGAATACGCGCCGATCATGAGTGCCAGTGTCATGAGGTACTGGGCCAGTGGGTGGATTTGTCCGGGCAAGAGAGATGGCTTTCTTGGGGAAGGGTTTGCTGATTAAGTTTGATTTCGAGTCTAAATATTAGCCGTTTGGGCGTTAGCCCCGGTTCTACGGTGACCGAACCGGACGCTTTTCCGTTGGCGGCTGATTAAATCAACAGCCGCTCAGATTCCGTAGCCCTGAAGCAGTTCGCTCCAGCGGTTTTGACTTTTTAAGATCATTTCAATCAGTTCGCGGATTGCCCCTTTTCCGCCGGTCGATTTCGTCACGTAATGAGCCACTTTTTTTACGTCGTCGGCCGCATCGGCGACCGACGCCGACATGCCTACTGACTTCATTAAACCCACGTCCGTCAGGTCGTCACCAATGTAGCAAACGTTTTGCGGTTCAAGCTTCAGCTCCGCGATGATCTGTTGTGCTGTGGCCAGTTTTTGTTCGGTGCCTTGGCGTATGAATTCGACGCCAAGTTCGTCCATGCGAAGTTTAACGATGTGGGAACTGCGAGCTGTGATGACGCCGAATCGGTGGCCTGTTTTTTGCCATAGCTTGATCCCCATCCCATCACGCACATGAAACGTTTTAGTTTCTATACCCTGATTGTCGTAAGTGATCCCGCCGTCGGTCATCACTCCGTCCACGTCTGACAGGATCAATTCGATGGATTGCATCCGGAGGTCAAGCTTCATTTACGACGCCAGAATTCTAGGGTTCGAGGTTAAAGGGCAGCGGTCGCCAGAATTCTAAAGATGCCCTATCAACGCGGCAATGTTGATCCGATTGCGATCGCCTTAACAGATAAGATGCTAGCACCGAATGGAAGCACGATAGGAGTGGTCAATTGTTAATTCGCAACTGAACCGGATTGGAAAGTGGGGAAAAAGTCATCGCTCTATCTTTTTTAACTGCGTCAGTTGAAAACACAGCACAGAATGAAAACAGACGAATAGCAGTGATCGTTCCAATCTGCTTTTTTGCGTACTTGCCATGAACGTACATGGAGGCTTTATTCCACGGTTGAATGACAACCAAGATGCGTTTGTAGCCTTTCTCAATTAGGTCGTTTGCACCAAAAGACAACACGCGTTTGTAAACGCCTTGCCCTTGGGCCTCCTTGTTGACGTAGGCACAATAGATCCACGATTGTTGGTCATTGAATTGGAGTTGAAATCCTAGATCGGATTCATGAAAGCTCTCAATCCCACCCCAAACGCCACCAAGTACGTTTTCTGGAGACGAAACGTGCGCGATTGAGTACCCGAAATCATTGGAAGACGTTTTGATCGGAACAGAGTTCCAAGTCAAAGTGCGTAGCTGATCGCGTTCTGGCGATCCCTGCTCAACGCAAGTGAGAACATAGTTGGAATTGTCAATTCCATTGCTGAGGTCAATCAGCTTCTCCGGGTCCAGCTCAAGAACGCATCCGGTCGACAATCGAAATAGCCACGCGGGTACGAAACGGTTGAACCCGATTTCGAAAGAGTGAAGCAGGCCGCGCTTCTTTATGTTTTGAATCAGCGACATGACGTCTTTATATAGGAAGCAGTTGTCTTTTATAAAGCCATATTGTTTGCACTGCGGGCACGGCCAGTGGCCTCGGAAAAACGTTGCATCCATAAAAAAAGCGTTGCCCGATCATAGATCTGGCAACGCTTCTGTTGTAACGCTCAATTTGTAAACGATTTTTCGCATTTAGACAGTCAGTCAGTCAGTCAGTCAGGACTGGCGAGCAAGGCCAATTGGACCATCTATCGAGCGAAATCGCTGGCTTTTAATTTAGTCTGCTGCGCTGAGTTCAACTCGTTTCCTGTGATCGTTGGGAAGCTCATCAGGTTTGTCTTTACGTCGACATGTTCAAGCCCGAGGTTATGAGCGATTTCATGCGCGGCAACATTAGCGACGGTTTGTCTACCAATTTCAAAGGTTGGTAGGTTGTCTCCAACTTGGAACGTAACTCCGTTTGCGCCATCTAGGGAAAGACCATTCGCTGTGCCTTCAGAAAGATTGGCGTATCCAGGGACCGTCTCAACGAAGAACATGTTCACCGTGAAGGGATCACCACTGGTTACTCGCGCGGTGGTTCCGTCAGCGATAATTTTATTTGCATCATCAAAAGGACGCGTGCCGCCATTACCGACATTCGCAAAAGAGTTGTTCCATTTTGTTGGCGTCCTCCAATTCACTTGGATTTTTGCTTGGTAGTAAATGTCATTAATCAGAGTCTTAATTTCGCGTTCTTGTTCGGCAGTGCCAAAGAATTCTGCCGTGTTTGAGCCGTTGGAATTCGACACGATGATTGGCTGAACTGTGATGACTTCTTCTATCTGTGATGCTGGGGCGTAATGCTTGCCGGTGATGGTGTCTGCTTTAAAGTGGATATAGTCCATACCGACCAAGGTGTCGGTTCCGTCGTCACCAAGCAGATCACGCACGAAGAGACTTGTGCCGGCAACTCGATAATGAGCTTCAGGTGCTGCAAAGAATGCTCGATCATATTCCGAACCTCCGACTAATTGATCATCTCCACCATCCCCACGCAGGCGGTCGTCACCAGTACCACCGTCCAGTTTGTCCTCACCGCCTCCGCCACTTAAATAGTCATTGCCGGTGCCTCCGATGAGAGTGTCATCGCCATTGGCGGCGACAATGGTATCGTCTCCATTTCCACCATCGGCGACATCATCGCCCAGGCTCGAATAGATGCGATCATTTCCGTCCTCTCCGAAGATTTCGTCATCTCCCAAACCAGCGATCACCAAATCGTCTCCAGTACCGCCACGCACGACATTATCGCCATGGCCTGGATAAAGTTCATCATCGCCACTGTCACCAAACACGATGTCAATTTCTGGTCCACCGAAAACTACATCATCGCCAGCACCGCCTCGAATTTCGTTCCCATTAGTTCCGCCGAACAGTCTATCGTTTCCGTCGCCCCCCAATAACTCCTTCTCGCCATCGATGCCGCCTCGAAGTTCGTCATCGCCCCCTTCACCACGCAGCACGTCATTTCCAGAGCCAGCGATCAGCCGATCGTTGCCATCACCGCCAATCAAGGTGTCATTTCCCGCTTGCCCGTAAGCAACCGAATCAATGGCAGTGCTGTTGGTGAATCTATCGTTGCCGTCGAGGCCCGCGAACCGAATGGAATCCACATCCGAAAGCGGAAAAGACGCTGTTTCGGCTCCCGTTATTGCTGCGTTCACGTTGCCGCCTGAGATAGAAACCGTTGCAACATCGGCACCAGTACTACCGCGCAGAAATAGTACGCCGTCGGCCAATGAAATTGTGGCCAACATTTTTCGTGGCTCTAAATTTTGATAAGCAAACTTAAAGTTATTACGCCTTCTATTCATCTTCTAATCCCACCGGTTCAAAGGTTTAAAAACGATAAGCTATAAACTTGGATCGGTCCCCCGACCAAGAAAGCTTCATCTCAAAGTGGCCACTCAATATTCATTCGCGATAACCTTATCTTAACGCTACAGATTTATCCATAAGTTTATCTGATACGTGCGCTTTGAGTGCGAAGTTGAAGGCAGTCATTAGATGGCCAAGCGAATCACTGGATTATATAACAAAAAAAAGCGTTGTCAGATCCCAGATCTGACAACGCTTCAATGCTATCACCTAAATTCTAGACGATTTTTCGCAGTTGGTCCGACAGACCGGCCTTGTCACCAAGGACAACCTGCAAGTTCGTGCTCTGAGCAACCTTTTCGATTACTTCCAGTTCACGCAACCGCATCAGTGTCGGATTCGAGTCCAACAGTTTCGCCGAGTTGGCTTGGCTGCGGATCGCGGCCGTTTCCTCGCGCCGAAAAATCAGATTCGCTTCCGCCGCTTTCCGAGCTTCGATCACGCGGTTCATTAGGTCCTTCATCTCGCCCGGAAGAATCACGTCTTTGATTCCGATACCCACAATCGTCAGTCCCAGCGTCTGGGCTCGGTTTTGCAACTGAGCCGCAGCCAGTTCTGCCAACTGTTCTTTGTCGTTTAAAAATTCATCCAGCGAACGTTGACCGATGATGTTCCGCAGCACCAATTGTGTTTCTCGGTAAAGCGCCATCGCCGCATCATCTGAGATATCTATCGAACGTTTTGGATCCTCAACACGATAGGTAATCAACGCATTCAAACGGAGAGTCACTTTGTCTGCCGACATCAGTTCCTGCCCACCAATTTCGAAGGCTTGCTCACGCAAGTCGACGGTGGCGACAGAAATGTTTCCTACGTTCTTCCAGAACGCGTACACGCCCGCAGTCAGCGACTTTTCAAAACGCCCATCGATGTACAACAGCCCAACGTGCTCACGTTCAACCGAACGAAGATCCAAGCACGCGCCCTGATCTCGTTTCGCGATCACCGAAAGCTGGTTGTGTTCGAACTGAATATCCCGAGCATCGATGACTTCAATCCGAACGTCGACCAACAGGTTCGACAGAAAGTAGATTCCTGGTGTCAAAATGGTGAAGAATCGTCCTTCCACCCACACCAACGCGCGTTGGTAGTCGCTGAGGTCAACGATCTCTCCGTAAGGATTCAACGCTTCAGTTGCTGCGATCTCTCGCAACTGCGAGTGCGTGTTGACGGCAACGCGCAGGTCGATTAATTCGATGGTCTTTCGTCCAAACGGATTGAACCAATGTGAACCCTCTAGGGCGACACGTTCGAATTTACCTTCGTTGAATACCAGACCGATCTGGTCGTAACGAACGCGCACTCTAATCATTTCATTTCTCCGATTTAGAAAAGGGTCTCTAATAAATAAAGGGGTCTTTGATTGCCGGTTTCAGCCGATCACGTTCAATTGATGCGGTTCAAATTCGCATTCGGACTGTCCGAAGACACGCGGCCCATTCGTCGTCGGATCGGGTTCACACTTTCTGCAAATGTGATTCCAACCTGCGCTCACGTACCGTTTGAGTTCTTCTTGACCGCCTCTAAAATTTGATTCAAAGCACAATCCAACGCTGCGTGAGTCATAAACAATTGCTGCAACCTTCCTGAGGAGAGCCGCAACATTGCCATGACTTTCGCAGATCGAGCTTTGGCCGGCAATCGCCGACCTATGGGCTTCGTATCTAACGAAGTGTGAGACATTTTCGCAATGTCCGCTCTGATGCAGGAATCGAACCTGCTGCATCCAAATTATCAATTTGGTGTTCTACCGATGAACTAACCAGAGCCAAACCATTTGTTAACTCCCTTTAGGAACACAAACCAGAAAATCAAAAACCACAAAGGAACTGATTCCGACTGCGCCTCGGGGAATGCTTGGCGGGGTTAATGACCGGAGCGTCGGTCAAAGGTTCGCAGGTTAAGATTCAAACGTAAAGATTTCGGGTGTGGCGACCGGTACCAAGCTGTGATACCTCATTGGCATTTACTTCAGCCACGTAAAACTTTGACAATATAAACCCGCAGCGCCAGCAAGTGAGTCCCCGCACGCTGGAAAAAACTCACTTGCTGGCGCTGCGGGTTTGTACCGGTGCTGACCACACGATCAACGTAACTTCGTCCTCAAGCCAAGCTTCAGCCATGCCGCTCAAGAAGAGAATCGCTGAAACGGAAGCCTCCTCAATTTCGCTCGCTGATGACCTCTTCGAGGATCTCGCTAAATTGGACACCGGTGAAGTCCATTTGTGCTGATGCATTGGCACACAATCGCTTCTCCGTTTCGGCCATTTCGCCATCGACAGCCATCAAGCGAATCATCTCTTTGAGCATGTTGACGCGCTGATCGTGATCTTCGGGGATCTTGACTTCGATTTGACCCGTGCTGATACCGGCCAAAGCCGTCTCAAATTCGTCGCTTGGAATGTCCCAAGCCTCGGCGCGATTGACCAAGAAAGCAATTTCTTCTTCAGTAAATTTGTGGTCAACGGCGGCAAGGTTCACCAAATTATGGAAGAGTTTTACTCGATTATCGTTCATCGTTTTTACTTTCGTGGCGGGTTGGATTTTAATCCAACATTTGGCGACTTACTTTATGTTCTAAGGAATAAATTCTACTCGGCGGCTTCGCTCACCTTAACCCAAACTCAAGATCTGCGGATGAAATCGGCAGCAAAGCTCCGGATTTCTTTTCCGTTGAGGACGTGGACCATTCGTAAATTCTGAACCGTTGAGTCGCTGAATTGCGACAGTGGCAAGTGGACCCACGACTTCTTGAACTGTTTTGCGATGCTTCGCCACGCATGACCTGGAGGCGCAGAACTGAGCAATGCGATATGTTTGCATTGACTATGCAGACACGCCGCGCCCAGCAGTCGCTCTTCCAACGTCGTCGCAAAATCTAAACGTGGATCTTGCCAGATATCGGGGATCGCGACCGGCGGATAAATGAATAACGCGCCACCGTAGTTGCCCAAACAGATTCCGGGACCGACCGGTTGCTCAGTGAAATCCGTCGCATAAAACGCTAACGTCGATTCGTCCTTATGTTCGGCAAACCAAGTTGTCCGCCAAGGGTATTCGCGCGGATCCGCCGGCGAATCGAATAACATTACCGCGGTGTCCATTTTGCCGCGCGTGGGAGGAAGAACCTTTACATAAATCTCGCCGCTATACCAATTGCGAACGGTATCGCGAATGTCGATGCCGTCTTTCACACTGGTCGTGAACTTCTCAGTTTGTACAAGGTCGGCCCCCATCGCTTCCTGCGCTCGATCGAAAACCGTACGGCGAAAGCTTTCTATTAAATCGTCTTCGGGTGGCCAACTGCACTGCGAATACGGATTCCACTTCTGCTGCCAATCACGTTTCTGGTCTTGGTCCGGGCGCGGCTTTAGCTTCAACTGAGTCCACGTCATCGGTGGTCCCGGCAAGCGATTGGCGGCGTTCAAGGGGGCGCCATCGTCCATGCCGATTTGGTCAATACCCATGCGGACCTCGGGCAGATCAAGATCGCGTGTATAGTGAAATGTCTTGGCCATTTCTAATACATGCATCGCGTAACCATCACCCGATACCTGCTGGGCAGCGGTGATGATAGTCGGTAACTGCGGTGTAAATCCGCTCTCGATCAGCGTCAGGTTCCGCGTGTACTTCAGACACTTGCCAAGAATGCTGGGCGTGATCTTACGCGCCCGACTCTTGTATTCCGCTTTATAGGTGTCCCGCGCCGCAATCAGAAGTTCTTTGACTCCGTCGATGCCAAGATTTTCATCATCGCCCAGTTCTTCACGGGCACGTTCGTACAGATTGGTGATGAAGGGCAATTCGCCAAGCAGAAAATAGAGTGTCTCTGGTTTGACCTGAAAACGATTTGTGTCGGCGACCGTTTCATGTTCGGGACAGATCAAGCTTCGATCAAAAAAGCTCTCCCGCACCCACGGCCAATCCAATACGCTCGTCACAAACAGAATCCGTTTGTAGTCCACCGAAAGTTGACGAAGTTGCCACGCCATGTACTTCACGCGCTGCTTCCACTGTGCCGACTTTCCGGCGGTGATGAATGGCAGCACCGCCGACGCGTAGCTTTGAAGACTCAGTTTTTTGAGCGCAAACGCATCAGGCATCGACCTGGCATGCGGCAGGTAATGGCTGGTTTCGAGGTCGATGAAGTGTCTGGGTTTGCGATCACCCATCGCCGTTCGCAGGGCTGCGATCACCGGTTGGCAGGGGTCAATCGGAACGAAGCTGGAGGCAGTTTCATCTTCCTCAGGGAGGTCAAGGAATTCATCAAGAGCATCGTCCGATTCATTGTCAAATTCTGAATGAGGCGAGAAATCGGGCGGCGGCAAAAATGTTTCCGACCGTTGGACAACCACGCCGGGCGTTGGCAAATCGAGAATCGCGGCTTCTACGGTTTGCTGAAACGATTCCGGTAGTGCTACGGCCAAACAATCATAGTCGTGCTTCATCATCAACCGGCGGACTTCCCATGCGAAGTCGCCGCTACCGTGAACGACCGGCAGCGCCGTGACATGGGGGCCAATTTTTAGGACTTCGTGAATCACAAAAGATCCTCGTCATCAAGTTCGTCCAAATCGTCGGTGCCCTCTTCATAGTTGAGGCTGTCGGGATGGAGTGGGTCGTCGGATTGGAAGAAGAAATCCCCAAACCCCATCGGCAATGATTGCCCGCCCAGCGACTGATGGCGGCGCTGAGCCATTTGGTTCAGGTCTGCGGCTTCGGCTCCCAAACACTGCACGAGTGCTTCCTGCCAGGCAGCGTCCTTGGACAGCGGGTGTTCGGTATCCTGCTGCAATCGCTTTGTTGCGAAACGCAATAAATTAATGCCGTCACGTGTGGAAAAATCCAGTTTCAATTCGTGAGCGTTTTGCAGAAAATCGACAGTACGCTCCAGCATTTCAGCGGCGCAAAACGGCAAGTGATACTCAAGGATCGCTTTTTCATCTTCGCGCGAAGGAAACGCAATGGTCAGTGTCGGCTGGAGCCGGCTGAGAATGTAGTCAGGGATTTCGAAAGTGGATTCGTCTTGGTTCATCGTCACGGCGCAGCGGAAGTCGGGATGGGCTTTGATCGAAACACCGGCGACGATGGATTCGATGTAGCGTCGATGATCCAGCAGCGGCGCGAGGCTGGCCCAAGACTTTTCGTTCATGCGGTTGCCTTCGTCCAAGACGCAAACACCTCCCTTGATGATCGCCGTCACCAGCGGCGAGGCATGGTAGGCGATCTTACCGCTTTCGGCCAAAACGGGCGTGATCAGCAAATCTTCGGGCCGCGTGTCGGCCGTGCATTGATAGATATACAAATCCTGCTGCCGCTTATCCGCGGCGGCCATCGCTAATTGCGTTTTGCCAATACCAGGTGGTCCAACCAAACGCGGCGTCAACGGTTGGTCCTCTGCGTCGACGACCAACCAGCAGGCAAGAACCTGTTTAAGGATTTCTGCTTGCCCGATCCAATTGGACTTCATCTCCAACGGTTTAGAGAGGTGCAGATTAATGTTTTGGATTTGAAAAGTCTCGGCCATGCAAGTCGGTCAGTGGTTAGAAGTATTAGGCGGTCTTAAAGAACGTTCAGAACGATGTTCGTATTTTATTTCATTCCGTTGCCAATAGACATAACCCCTTAGCAACTCTTCGGCAGACATTTTACTTCGCTCTTTCGGTATTTATGTCTGAAGTCCTTTCTTAACAACAATTAGAATGGGCGTATTATGAACGAAAACGAAACCAGCAAGCTGATTGTTACGGGGCGATTGAAGCACATCGGACCCTTGGCGGACCGGGTCTTTCGGAATCGGTCTATGAAGAGGCTCTGGCCTATGAGTTTGCGCAATCTGACTGCAATGTGCGAAGACAGGTTCCGTCTCCGATTCTGTACAAAGAAATCCCGTTGGACACGCTTTTGAAAATTGCCCTATTGGTCAATGATTTGGTAATGGTGGAATGTAAAGCCGTCGCACAATACAACCAGGTTTTTGAAACCCAAACACTGACGTATCTAAGGTTGAGGAAACTAAAACTGGGTTTTGGTGATCAACTTTGGTGAGAAGCGGGTGAAGCATGGGATTCACCGAGTTGCGACTTCGCGCCTTTGCGTTAAAAAATCTCAACTTCAGAGGCAGATAGGCTTTACGCATTCACGTCGACCACGACCCGGCCTTTAATTTTTCCTTTGAGAATTTGTCGGCCTAAATCGGGCACCTCAGATAGCCGCGCGAGCTGAATCATGGCGTCAATTTTTTCCAGCGGGAGATCATTTGCCAGGCGTTGCCAAGCTTTCAATCGACTCTCAATTGGCTGCATCACGCTGTCGATGCCTAAGAGATTTACGCCACGCAATAAGAATGGGATGACGCTGGTGGGAAGTGCTGATCCACCGGCCAAGCCAACCGCGGCAACCGAAGCCCCGTATTTCAATTGTCCGATTACCCGAGCCAACATATCGCCGCCGACCGCATCGACGCAGCCAGCCCATGTTTCGGATTCCATCGGTTTACTAATCGTGGTGTCGATGTCGCTGCGAGCGACAATTCGTGATGCGCCCAATGACTTCAAATAATCAGCGGCCTCAGGACGGCCCGTGACGGCGGCAACTTCGTAGCCGGCCCCCGCGAGCGCCGCAGTCGCGATAGATCCAACACCCCCAGCGGCTCCGGTAACTAACACTTCACCATCTTCAGGTTGCATCCCATGATCTTCCAACGCCAACACGGCCAAGATCGCCGCAAGCCCCGCTGTTCCGATCGCCATTGCCTGTTGGCTGGTTAATTCGGCAGGCAGCGGCACCAACCAATCAGCATTGACGCGCGCCTTTTGCGAAAACCCGCCCCAGTGGCTTTCGCCAACACGCCACCCGGTCAACACAACTTTGTCGCCGCGCTGGTAACGATCGTCGGTAGAAGTTTCAACGGTGCCAGCAAAGTCGATCCCCGGAACATGAGGAAACGTGCGTACTAGGCCGCTGTTGGGTGTCATGCACAAACCGTCTTTGTAGTTCACCGTCGTATACTCGATCGCCACGGTAACGTCGCCACTGGGCAATTGATCCTCGGTCAACGTTTGAATCGCAGACGAAATTGTTGATTTACTATTTTTCTCGATGATAAGAGCTTTGAAAGTCATTTCGGATTCCGATCTAGGTCGTAGCGGTACGGGCGCCAGCCCTCCGGTTTTGCATGTGTGTCTGCGATTACTTCCGTTGAATCTCGAAGCATTCATCCAGCGCGTCTTCAAACCTTGGAATCGGGAGCTTGCCAGTTTTCAACGTTTCAAAAAGAGCTTCTTCGGGGTTCTCTCCACTGGCCAATAACGGTGTGTACATTGCATGGTTCACCGCCATGTCGACCAATTCATCGAACGCCGGCAAGTGATCGGGATCTTCGGCGTCAGTGACCATGCGAAGGTACGAATTACAAGTCGATCCCAGTAATTCTTCGATAAGGTCATTGTGATCGAAAACACTCGTCCGCATCCGGTCCAGCGTTTCACTTACGTGTTCATGAGCGTCGCGGATTTGTTGTTCGTCCGTCAAGTCGTAAGCATCCGCCACCGCGGCGAATGTTTTGTGCCAAGTCTGCAAGACGGTGGGACGCTTGATCTTCCACGCGCCGGAGATTCGTTGCTTTGACAGCCGAGCATATTTTTCACTGAGTTCGATTCCTATGTAGTCACGGCCCAATTTCCGAGCGACGACACCGGTGGTTGCTGATCCTGAGAATGGGTCCAGTACAACATCCCCCGCGTCGCTACCGGCCACGATGCACGGTGCAATCAAATCGTCAGGAAAGATGGCAAAATGAGCACCTGAAAGCGTCGCCGGTTTAACCGACCAAACGTCTCTTTTATTCCGCGTGTTGTAGACTTTCGCGTCCATGCCCGATTTGTTTTGCTCATAGCGATTGGTGCTGCCGCCGCGCGACACACCCGCGTAGACGGCTACTTCCTTGAGCTGGTTGAATTTATACCCAGATTTTTTCAGTGTGAAAAGAAACAGCTTCTCGTGCGATCGGGTAGGGCGGTTCTTGGCCGATTCGGGCATCGGGTTAGGTTTGGCCCAAACGATTTCGCTGCGCAGAAACCAGCCGGCGTCCTTCATCGCAAAAGCGACCCGCCAAGGCATCCCCAATAGCGAACCGTTCTTCATCGTATCACCCAAGTTCAACCAAAACGTCCCGTCAGGTTTAAGCACGTGCCTCACGCCGTCAAAGACCTCCATCAGCGCGGACACATATTCTCCCAGCGAAGGTTCGTTGCCGATCTCATTTTCGCCCGCTTCATAGTCGCGCAGTTGAAAATAGGGTGGCGAAGTAATCACAGTCTGGACACTGGCAGCGTCCAATAGTTTCAATTCCTGTGCCGCAGATCCGCAAATAATCATCCGTGAAAGTTCGTCCTTGAGTTGCAAAAACTGTAAGTGAAGTGCTACTCAATTTCGAAAGCGCATTCCAGTTCTCAGAAGAGGGAATGATAAGCTGCGCTAGGGTAACCACGCAAGCGTAGAAAGCATCTGCAGTAGGGCTTTGGGGATTTCAGTCTTATAGAATGGCCCAGGCAAACCGTTGCACGAGTATCGTGTTGCCTCGGCAGGGACCACGCAAACAGCATTCCCGCCGCTGCGAGCGCGGCAAGGATTGTGAAGGCAAGATCGTAAGTCTGGAAACGATCGAATAACATCCCTGCAACGATCGGTCCCGCGGCACCGCTGATGGTGCCAAAGAAAACGACCGTACCAAAAATGGCACCGTGTGATTTCATGCCAAAGTATTCAGCCACCGAGGGCGAGATCGCTGTGAATAAGCCGCCGTGGCCTAAACCGTAGATCAATGCGACCGGAAATAACCAGATTAGTGAACTGGACAAACGCAGTATCAGCGAGCGTTGATATGGCCCCGGCCACCCAAACAAGCTAGAGATAGATGCGACGATAGCCTGTCTGCATTTTTTTGAAAACGTTAGAGACACGACACATTCCTCATCAGAAAAACTAATTCAAAACGACAACTGGAACACAACTTACTGGTCAATGATTCGGCTTTTTGAGGCGGGCAAGGGATTTATTGTCGAACTCGAAGAATCCAGACAGTTTTATGCGTTCTGCACTACAGCGCCTTTAGGGCAAACAAAATTTAAAATTGACGACTTGGAGATGACCGTGCTTACAGACGATTGCGGTAAGTCCTACTCAACCAGAAGTGGCGTTGCTATGTTAGAATACGTTGATCGCATCTAACGCATAAACCGCGGGACAACAAAGCTACGGAGTCGGGCGATTTTGGGATGGGTAGTCTAATCCCGCCCTTTGGCTATGGTACACGTTATCCATCCTACTCGAAAATGAACGACAACCCCTACAACTCGCCGCTCAGAGAGGCAAGCACTGAGAAACCAAATGGTGCGTTAAGCAGCGAATCGACAACCAAGATCCGATCGGCTGCACGAATCGCCAAATTGGTTTCGCTGGTCTGCATCGCAGGTGTACTTTTTACATGCTACGCCACTTGGCAGATCATCGGAGAGCTGGACCGCAAACATGGCTACATAACTGCCCTTCATTACACCGCGTGGATTCGCTTCCTTCTCGCGCCTGCGTTGCTTGTGTTTGCAATCTTTGCGTGGCGCAACGCTACAACAATGATCGCTGTTTGCTCTGCTCCATTCAAAAGTGAGGAGGACACTTGGAATCAACACGCTGTCAGTACGAAACGGTTTTGGATCGCCTTGCTGGTCGTCACGATGGTCCCCATAATGGAAATTTTGGCTAGGTTTTATCTTGTGTGGTTCGGCACACCCTCGTTCTAGTCGATAAGCTGGATGCATATCAAAACGATGTACCGGAGTCGAGCTGATCTCGCGAACCTTATCGCTTAAAAATATATTGACCAACATAGATGTTCGAAGAATCACCGTATACTTCCCCCTCTGACTCTGCTGCCGCGCAGAAACCACCTGCCAAATTGCGAGGCTGGTTTGTCTTTGGTTTTCTGATCGCGTTTGTTGGCATGCTGCTTTTTGTGCGTCAATTTTTTCACACTGGCAACGCTCTCGTGCAGTGCCAGCTCTGGCAATTCTATCTTCTTGAAATTCGACGTTTTTTCACTTCGTCTGGTACACTTGGGCCAACTTCTGGAAGCGGTGGTCGCGCGGTCGTGATGCTTCTGTTCCAAGTTGGCGTATCAGCGATTGCGGGGCTAATCTGCTTGGGTATCGGTGCAATCGTTCGTCGCTTTCGCAAGTAGTGCTGACCTCGATGGGACACGGTGCCCAATTACCTGATCGGCGCATTATTGTTAGAAATTTGCAGAACAATGAATCGTGACGTATAACGAATTTTTTGTCTACGTTTAGCAAATCTCCGGTCTCTTTTTGGATGCAAATTTTTAATGTTTGGGTTGCACGAGGGATTTAAAGCTTTAGGAACAAGTGCGTCCGGTTGTTACGCTTCCCGCCTCGGACGACTTTCCTTTACACATCCTCCTACATGCAATAGGCGATCGAAATGCTCTCTCGATTCAGTAAGTTCGCAAGGCGAAATAACCCATTCTCTGATTCAGTTAAACCACAGCAACGTAAACGGCCTACCCTCCCGAGTCTGACATTTCAGAAGCTTGAGGATCGTAAGATGTTGGCTGCGGTGAACTTTAACTCGGGCACTGGAGCTTTGGTTGTCGTTGGAAACGCCATCGCAGACACGATTTCACTGACCAGTAGCGCGGACCACCAAAGTTTCACAGTCGACATCAACAACAACGCCAGCCTGCAGCAAACGTTCAACTACAGCGACGTCACCAGTGTAAAAGTAGTTGCCGGTGATGGCGATGACTTCGTCTATAACACGTTGCTGGTGGACACGGAAGTCTTCGGGCAAGACGGAAATGATTGGTTGGAAGGCGGCTACGCTAACGATCTCGTCATGGGTGGAAACGGAAACGACACTTTGGTTGGCCGCAATGGAGACGATGTCCTCAATGGGCAGGCCGGGAATGATTGGCTGTTCGGCGGTCACGATGACGATTCTCTCAGTGGTATTACCGGCAACGATAAATTGTACGGAGGTGCAGGCGACGACACGCTCAACGGGCATGGAGGCAATGACTCACTCTGGGGAGAGGCTGGCGATGATTCCCTTCTCGGAGGCGCGGGCGATGATCTTTTACGGGGCGAAGACGGCAATGACTCGAGGAAGGCAAAAGGTGTCAAGGAAGGCAAAAGGTGTCAGGTGGATGAACACCCACTGGCACATGGTGCTTTCACCTCAAGAAGACAAAGCGATGTCAGCTTTTCTGGGCTGGATTACGATGACGCATACGCAGCGATACCACGCCCACAACAAGACAATCGGCTACGGCCACGTCTACCAAGGCAGGTACAAGAGCTTTCCAGTCCAGGACGACGAGCACTTTCACACAGTTTGCCGCTATGTTGAGCGCAATGCACTTACGGCAAAAATTGTCGAACGTGCCGAAGATTATCGCTGGGGCAGTCTCTGGAACTGGTGCGGTGGTGACTCGGTGATTGAGCTGGCAAAATGGCCAGTGAAGAGGCTTCCACGGTGGGTCGAACGTGTCAACTTGCCAATCACAAAGAAAGAGAAAGAATCATTGCAGAATTGCATCAAGCGCGGCTGCCCCTTTGGATCTGAAAAGTGGGTAAGCCGAACAGCAAAGCAACAGGGGCTCGAACTAACACTGAGGCAAAGAGGAAGACCTAAGAAACTTGCGTAAATTGCCAAATTGGCTCCTGACACCTTTTTCTGCTCTCTGG
>Ga0209831_1001419_pt1 | contig 22029 bp, 14 predicted proteins | sample Maine_Asex4_meta_FD_187451 | JGI IMG/M metagenome (GOLD analysis project Ga0209831, IMG submission 187451) | Marine algal microbial communities from Maine, USA - Maine_Asex4_metaG (SPAdes) (version 2) | ecosystem: Host-associated > Algae > Red algae > Unclassified | place: Maine, USA | collected... | reverse complement strand
GCACCACGGCTCCGGCATGCCCGGCCCGGTCGTCCCAGGCGCCCATCGTCTCCACCCGGTGGCCCAGCCGTTCGAGGTCGTCGGCCAGTCCGGGCGCCATGCGCGATTCCAGCTTCAGCGAGGTGGTGTCGTCGCCCCAGGTGCGTCCCAGCAACCAGCGCGGCGCTGTGATGGCTGCCTGCAGGCCCAGGCCGTGGCGTACGTGGCGCGTGAACAGCGCGGCCTGCGTCTGCGGTTGCCCCTCGCCCCCCATGGTGCCGTACGCCATCGTTCGGCCGTCGTCGAGCACCGCCAGCGCCGGGTTCAGGGTGTGGAACGGACGCTTGCCCGGTGCCAGTCGGTTCGGTCCGGGCGCCAGCGAGAACCCGGCGCCGCGATTCTGGAAGAACACGCCGGTGTCCGGACAGGTCAGCCCGGAGCCGAACTCCCAGAACACGCTCTGGATGAAGCTCACCACGGTACCGTCCGCATCGGCGGCGCCCATCCAGATGGTGTCGCCATCCGCGCTGTCGTGCGGCCACGGCAGGGCGGTGTCGGCCCGGATCGCCCGCGCCATGGTGTCGAGCCTGTCGGGCTGCAACCATGCCGCGGCAGGCTCGCCCATCGCCTCCGGATCACCGAGTGCGCGGTTGCGTTGCAGGAACGCCTGCTTGGTCGCCTCGACCAGCGCGTGCACCCAGGCGGCACTCTCCGGCGGCGCGTCGTCGAGACGATCGAGCAGCGCGAGGATCTGCAGCGACGTCACCCCCTGGGTGGGTGGCCCGAGGTTGTAGAGTGTGCCCTCGCGCACCCGCACGCTCAGCGGCGTCTCGACACGGGCACGGCACGCGGCGAAATCGGCGAGCCGCAGCGGGCTGCCCTCCCCTTCGAGAAAGCCCGCGTGCACGGCCGCGAGCTCCCCGTGATGAAAATCTGTCAGCCCGACCCGGGCGAGGCGGTCGAGCGTGTCGGCCAGCGCCGGCTGCTTCAACCGGTGCCCGGCGACGGGCGGCTGCCCGTCGACCAGGAAATGCGTCGCGAACCCCGGCACGTCGCGCAGGCCGTCGAGCTTGTCGCGCGTGCAGTCGGCCTGGTTGCCGGTCACGGTGATGCCGTTGCGCGCGTGCCCGATCGCGTCGGCGAGCAGGACGTCCAGCGGCAGGCGACGTGCGGCCGGCACCCGCTCCAGGGCCTGCGCCCAGCCGGCGACGGTGGCGGGTGCGGTGAGCGCCGCGTGCGCTCCCCGGGCAGGCAGCGCCGTGACGTGCCCGCGCTCGGCGTACCATCCGGGGGTGGCGAGCGCCGCGGCCTGTCCGCAGGCGGCGATCGCGACCGGCTCACGACCCGGCGAACGGATCAGCCAGAAGCCGTCGCCACCGATGCCGTTCATGTGCGGGTAGACCACCGCCACCGTGGCGGCGGCGGCCACCATCGCCTCGATCGCGCTGCCGCCGGCGGCGAGCACGTCGCACCCGGCCATCGTGGCGGCACGGTGCGGTGCGGTGAAGGCGTGGCAGTGGCCGAGGGCCGTGTGGATCATCGGGCAGGTCCGTCTTGGGTCCGGCGTGCGACGCTACCAGCCCGTCACCCCCGGACGCCAGTGACAACCCTCTTCATCTCCCGGAGTGGGGGCAGAACGTGCCGGTCGGCGACCCGCCCGGTCGACGCGTCAACGAATCCGCGTGATCGTCACGCTGGCCACGGGGTTCCTCCAGTCGTACACCTCCTCGGGCAGGTCGCCGATGCCGTGCACACCGCCGCTGATATGGACGAAGCCTTCACCCTCGGGGCTGCCACCGTCCTCACCGCAGGTGGGGCCGGGAATGTTCACGCACAGCTCGTCGTTGTCCTCGCTACCGGCGTCGTAGCCGAGTGCGGTGTAGGTCACCGTACCGAAGCGCGGCAGGCGTACCGAGTTCAGCGCAGCGAAGCTGTCGTTGGTGGGCAGGATCATGGCGGCGAAGCTCATGACCTGGCGGCGTCCGCGCGCGGTGATCTCGAACTCGACGCGCTCGCCGGCGAAGGTCAACCCTTCGGACGGACCGGCGACGGTGGTCGCCAGCGACACGGCCCGCTCGGCTTCGAGCATCCCTTGCAGCGGTCCGGTATCGCCGGTCTCGGCCAGCAGCGCGAGCTCGTCCGAGGCGGGCGTGCCCAGCGAGAACAGCGATGCCGACGGTCTGTGCACGGCGGCCAGGATCGGTGTCAGCTGGCTGCCCGGCGTGATGTTGACGATCGTCACCCGGTAGGTGCGCTCGTGGCCGGTGGCCTGTGCACCGGTGGTGGCGGCGAGGACGAGGGTGCCTGCGAGCAGGGCGCCGGCGATGGGTCGGATACGGGACATGGTGTGCAGCTCGGATCGAAGGGTCTTCGATGCTAGTGATCGAGTTCTAACGAAAGGGTCCCGATCCGGCAACGAATTCCTAACACTCGACGCTGCCCGGCAACCCATCATCGGCCAGGTGGGACGTGCGTCTCGCGCGACGGATGCACGTCTCGCCGCAGGGACGCCTATCCGATACCCTTGCCGCGACGCTCGGCAACACCCTGAAACGATGCACCACCCCGTTCGACGAAGACCGGTCCCGCCGGCGGCGCTGTGCACCACGATGGCCCTGCTGCTCGCCGGCTGCACCACGCTCGGCGACAGCGAGCGCAGTGCGCTGGACGAGGCCTTCGGCGCGGCCGGCGTGCAGGAGCGGGTGCGCGCCAGCCCCGTACCGATCGACAGCGTGACGGCGGCCGACTTTCTCGATCGGGTGCGGCCGGTGCTGGACCGGCGCTGCGTCGTCTGTCACGCCTGCTACGACGCGGCCTGCCAGCTGAAGCTGACCTCGACCGAGGGCGTCGAGCGAGGCGCCAGCAAGCGCCCGGTCTATGCGGGCCGGGTGTTCGACACCGACCCGACGCGGCTTCACCTGGACGAGACCGACACGTCCGCCTGGCGTTCGCGCGGGTTCCATCCGGTGCTGAACGAGCGCGAGCAGGAGCCGACCGCGAACCTCCAGGCAAGCCTGATGTACCGCATGCTGGCGCTCAAAGCTGCGAACCCGCTGCCGGTGGGCGACAACGAACCGCTTGCCGAGGGGCAGCGAACCACCGGCCTGAAGGAGCGGGACCAGTGCCCGACGATCGAGGAGTTCCCGCACTACGCCGACAGCACCCCGTTCGGCGGCATGCCGTACGCCCTGCCGGCGCTGGCCGACCAGGAGACGGCAACGCTTGTGAACTGGCTGGCCGGCGGCGCACGGATGACGAACCCGGCGCCCGAGCCCGCGCACGATGACGTCATCGCTCGCTGGGAAGCGCGGCTGAACGGCGGCACCGACAAGGAGCGGCTGATCGCCCGGTACGTGTACGAGCACCTGTTCCTGGCCCACCTGCACTTCGACGAGCTCGTCGGCAACGGTCGCGTCTGGTACCGGCTGGTGCGCTCGAGCACGCCGCCGGGAGAACCCGTGCAGCCGATCGCCACGCGCCTGCCGTTCGACGACCCGGGCGTGGAGCGCGTCTGGTACCGGCTCTGGCACGACCCAGAGACGGTGATCGCCAAGAGCCACCTGCCCTGGGCGCTGAACCCGCGGCGCATGGCGTGGCTGGACCAGCTGTTCTTCGAGGCCGATTTCACGGTCGACCGCCTGCCCGGCTACGCGGCGCGCGTGGCCAGCAATCCCTTCCTGGCGTTCGAACAGCTGCCGGTGCGCGCCCGCTACCGCTTCCTGCTCGAGAACTCGCGCTACACGATCATGGGGTTCATGAAGGGTCCGGTGTGCCGCGGGCAGTTCGCGCTGAACGCGATCCGCGATCACTTCTGGCTGGTGTTCGTCGATCCGGAGCACCCGCGGCCGGACGCGCTCGACGGTTTGCTCGCGACACAGGCGCGGGCGCTCGAGTTTCCCTCCGCCCGCGAGGACTACCTGAGCCTGGTCAAGACCCGGGGCAGGTACGCGAAGAACAACCGGCGCTACCTCGAAGCGAAGGTGGACGCCCTTCGCGCGGCCCGGCCGGACGACGAGGCGTCCCCGCTCGACAGGCTCTGGGACGGCGATGGCGACAATCCGAATGCCGCCCTGACCGTGTTCCGCCACCACGACAGTTCCACGGTGGTGCACGGCCTGGTCGGGCAGTCGCCGCGCACCGCCTGGCTCGTGGACTACCCGCTGCTCGAACGCATCCACTACCTGCTGGTGGCGGGCTTCGACGTGTTCGGCAGTGTCGGCCACCAGCTGGCCACCCGGCTCTACATGGATTTCCTGCGTCAGGAAGGCGAGCACGCCTACCTCCAGCTGCTGCCGCAGGAGGCCCGGCTGCCGGTGCTGGACAGCTGGTACCGCGAGGCGGATGCCGACGTTCACGAGCACATGCGGTCCGCCGTGACGCGGATGGACGGCATCAACGGGCTGGCGGGGATCGTTGGTCCGGATCCGGAAACCGCCCTGCAGGCCGTGCTGCGCGAGCGCCTGGCACCGGTGCTGGGCGACGGCCTGTCGCTGGAGCATCCGGAGGTACCGCCGGTGCACCGTGCGGCCCTGCAACGGCTGGCGATGCTGAAGGGTCGGCAGCTGGCCGAGTTTCCGGAAGCTGCCGTGCTGAGCGTCGAGGCGGCGGACGGTTCGCTGCACCTGTACACCGTGCTGCGTCACGTCGCCCACGCGAACATGACCGACGTGTTCGACGAGCGCCGGACGCTGCGGCCCGACGAGGACACGCTCGACGTGCTGCGTGGCGTGGTGGGCGACTACCCCGGTGCGTTCTGGCACATCGACGGGGCGGATCTGGATGGCTTCGTCGATGCGGCGTCATCGATCGGCTCGCCGGCCGATTACACCGGCTTCATGCGCAGCCACGGCATACGCCGCTCGCACGCCGGGTTCTGGGCGCACGCCGATCGTGTGCACGACCGCATCGCCGAGGCCGAACCGATCGACGGTGGCCTGCTGGATTTCAATCGGCTGGAGAATCGTTGACGGCAACTCGCGCATGAACCGAACCGCAAACAACGGTGTCGTGCGTCTCGTTCCACGGCACTTCGCGTGATTCCGTCGGTCTGATCGGTACTGCAGCTCGCGCCGCAGGCCATGTGGTCCGGGACGTCCAGCAGCGAAATGGGCAGCGGGTCCCGACCGTCTCCCGTCTAGAAGACACGTCCGGAAGATCATTCGCCATGCCAGAGCGCAGCATCCTGCTCGTCGAGGACGAACCGGACATCGCCGGGTTGATCTCGCTGCACCTGCACGGCGATGGGGTACGGGTGCATCACGCCAGCGATGGCGCGACCGGACTCGCTCTCGCACTCGACGAACCCTGGGACCTGCTGCTGCTGGACGGCTGCCTGCCCGGTTGCGACGGACTGGCCATCTGCGAGGCGGCCCGTCGGCAAAGCGCCACGGTCTCGATCATCATGGTGACCGCACGAGGGAGCGAGGCGGATCGTGTGCGCGGGCTCGATGGGGGAGCGGACGACTATCTGACCAAGCCCTTCAGCGTGGCCGAGCTGGTCGCCCGGGTGAAGGCCACGTTCCGCAAGCTCGAAGCCCTGGAGGCCGGCGTGGCCCACGGCACCGAGGCCGACAGGATCGTCATCGGCGACATCGAACTCTTCCCGGCGGCCCATGAGGTGCACGTCGCCGGCCGGCCGGTCGCGCTCACGCCCAAGGAGTACGACCTGCTGCTGACCTTCGCGCGCGCGCCGCTGCGGGTCTTCGCGCGCAAGGAGCTGCTGAGCGAGGTGTGGGGCCACACCCACGATGGCTACCTGCCGACCGTCAACACCCATGTCAACAGGCTTCGCGCCAAGATCGAGCCCGACCCCTCGGCACCGCGCTACATCACGACGGTCTGGGGCGTGGGCTACAAGCTCTCCGTGCCAGGAGGGTGCGCGGATCGCTGTACATCCGCCTCACGTTGGCGTTCCTGGCGATCCTGCTCGCGCTAGGCGCCTCGCTCATGTGGCTGGCGCAGAGCGGCGCGTCGCAGCGCTCGCTGGAGGTCACACAGCGGCTCAACGCCCCGGTGGCGCGCTACATGGCGGAAACGGTCGCCTTCGCCGACGCCGACGGGCTGCGCGGCGAGGCGCTCGCCGAACTCGCCCCGCATGTCATGACCATCAATCCGAGCGTGCAGGTGTACCTGCTCGACGCCGCCGGCCACGTCGTCGCCCAGGCCCCCAGCCTGAACACCATCGATCGCCACCAGGTGGACCTCGGCCCCGTGCACCGCTTCCTGAACGCCGACATCGAGTACCCGCTGCTCGGTGACGACCCGATCGCCGATGCCCGACGCCCGTTCTCTACCTGGCCGGTGGAACGCGATGGCCGGACCGTGGGCTACGTGTACGCCGTGCTCGGCAGCGTGCCCGACGATACGCTGCTGCAGACGCTGCAGGCGAGCCGCTCGACCCGCGAACTGGCGACACTGATCGGCGGTGCGCTGCTGCTGGCCGGCCTGGCCGGCGGCACGCTGTTCTTCACCATGACGCGTCGGTTGCGCGAGCTCACCCGACGTGTCGAGAGCGACCGGGAGGCGATGGTCGGCATCGACGCACGGGACCCCGCGCACGCGCGCGGCACGGGCCCGCGCGACGAGATCGACGAACTCGCCCTCGCCTACGAGACGATGTCCGGGCGACTGCACGCACAGTACAGCCAGCTGGCGGCGAGCGATGCTGAGCGGCGCGAACTCGTCGCGTCGGTGTCGCACGATCTGCGTACGCCGCTGACGACACTTTTCGGGTATCTCGAAACGCTCGAGCTCGGGGAGGGAACGCTCGGCAGCGACGAGCGCAGGCGCTGCCTGGAGATCGCGCACCGCCACGCCCGGATACTGCGCACCCGGATCGATGAACAGTTCGAACTGTCGCGACTGTCGGCGGACGGCGCGAGCGTGTGCGCCGAGCGGTTCTCGCTGCGCGAACTCGTCGACGACTGCCTGCAGGACTTCAGGCCGATAGCCGACGAGTGCGACGCCCGTCTCGCGCTCGACGTGGCGAGCGCGAGTGCCGAGGGCCGCTTCCCGATCGATGCCGATATCGGGATGGTGCAACGCATGCTCGAGAATCTGGTGGACAATGCGCTGCGTCACATCGATACGGGCGGCACGATCACGATCTCGTTACGCCGCGCGGACGACCGGGCGCTGCATGTCGAGGTGCGGGACGATGGCTGCGGCATGACACCGGAGATCGCCCGGCGGGCCTTCGACAGCTGCTTCTCGGGCGCTGCCGATCCACGCGGGCGGGGCGGGCTGGGCCTGTCGATCGTGGCGCGGATCGTGGCCCTGCATGGCGGCAGCATCAAGCTGGCCAGCGGCGAAGCGCGGGGCGCCCGCTTCCTGATCGAGCTGCCCGGGCCGGTCGATCGCTGCGACGGCGTATCGGGAACGCCTTCTCGCCCCTCGACCGTGCGGTTGAACATGCCGGTGGACGTGCTGTTGGACGTGCCGTAGCGACCTGCCACCTGCTGCAGCGACGCCTGGGCGCAACGGCGACTACCCGGTTCCTGTCCTCCCTCGGACGCATCTCTCGTCATCCTGGCCGAGCACCTCGGGCATGGCCGCATCCTGTCGACCGACCGTCGCGACGTCGGGGTCCCCCGGTGGGGGAACCACGATCCGTTCGAGAACCTGATGTTCCCGGACGACTGATCTCGGTGGGCACCGCGATTTGCGCCCACCCTCGATACCGGTCATCCACCCAGTACACTGTCCGGCTTCCCGCCCGACCCGCCCCGACCGCCCATGACCCGCGCCATCCGGATCGAGAACGCCCACCAGAACAATCTCAAGAACCTCGATCTGACCCTGCCGCACGGCGAGCTGATCGTGATCACCGGCGTCTCCGGCAGCGGCAAGTCCACGCTGGCGTTCGACACCATCTATGCCGAGGGCCAGCGGCGCTACGTGGAGACCTTCAGCCCGTACGCGCGCCAGTTCCTGGACCGCATGGACAAGCCGAAGGTGGACCGCATCGACGGCATACCGCCGGCCATCGCCATCGACCAGACCAACCCGGTGCGCACCTCGCGCTCCACGGTCGGCACGATGACCGAGCTGAACGACCACATCAAGCTGCTGTTCGCGCGCACCTCGCACCTGTACTGCGGCGGTTGCGGCGATGCGGTGCAGCGCGATTCGCCCGAGCGCATCGCCGCCGCCTGGCTGGACGGCGAACCGCGCCGGGTCATGGTCAGCTTCTCGGTGACGATTCCCGAGAACTTCGACGGCGACGAGATCGAGGACTGGCTGGCCCGCCAGGGCTTCACCCGCATCCACGCGCGCGATGCCACCACCATCGAGGTGGTGCAGGACCGACTGAAGACCACCGAGGCCAACCGCGGCCGTTTCATCGAGGCGCTCGAGAACGCGCTGCGACTCGGCCAGGGCAAGGTCGGCGTGCACCGCCTGAACGATGAGCGCGAGGTGGTGTCCAGCGAGCGCTACTCCACGGCGTTGCAGTGCGAGCCGTGCGGCATCCGCTACCGCACGCCGTTGCCGTCCAGCTTCAGCTTCAACTCGCCGATCGGCGCCTGCGAGACCTGCAAGGGGTTCGGGCGGGTGATCGGCATCGACTACCGGCTGGCGTTGCCGGACACCTCGAAGACCCTGAAGGGGGGAGCTGTCAAGGTGTTCCAGAGCGAGAGCGGCAAGAGCTGCCAGCGCGACCTGGAGCGTGCCGCGAAGCGGGCGCACGTCGCACTCGATGTGGCGTTCGACGGCCTGCCCGAGCACCACCAGCAGTGGGTCATCCACGGTGACGAGGGCGCGGACGGCTGGTACGGGATCAAAGGCTTCTTCGACTATCTGGAGCGCAAGGCCTACAAGATGCACGTGCGCGTGATGCTGGCCAAGTACCGCAGCTACGACGAGTGCCCGGGCTGTTCCGGTGCGCGCCTGAAGCCCGAGTCGCTGAACTGGCGGGTCGGTTCGCTGGAGGACGCCACGGTGGCGCTGGACGGTGCCGGGCGCTGGTTCGCACCGGATTCGACCATCGCGCAGAAACGGCGCAAGACCCTCCCCGGCCTGAACATCGCCGATCTGATGAACCTGCCGATCGACCGGCTCGAGGCGTTCGTGCAGCGGATCGCCAGCGGGGAGGTGGACGAGCCGACCAAACTGGTGACGGACGAGATGCGGGCACGGCTCGGCTACCTGGTGGACGTCGGGCTCGGGTATCTCGCCCTCGACCGTCAGAGCCGCACCCTGTCCGGCGGCGAGGTGCAGCGCATCAACCTGACCACCGCGCTGGGCACCTCCCTGGTCAACACCTTGTTCGTGCTCGACGAGCCGAGCGTCGGCCTGCACCCGCGTGACATCGAACGGCTGACCCGCGTGCTGCTGCGCCTGCGCGACGCCGGCAACACGCTGATCGTGGTCGAGCACGACCCGCAGCTGATGCTGGCCGCCGACCGGCTGATCGACATCGGTCCCGGACCGGGGGCCGCGGGCGGGCGGATCGTGTTCAACGCCGCCCCGCACGAGCTGGCCACGCTGAGCGACTCGCTGACCGCGGACTACCTGACCGGACGCCGTCGCATCGGCACCGACGGGGTGCGCGGCGGCAAGCCGGCCAGCGACGGCAAGCTGGTGCTGAGCGGTGCGACCGGGCACAACCTGCAGGGTGTGACCCTGACCCTGCCGCTGAACCGTCTGGTCTGCATCACCGGCCCGTCGGGATCCGGCAAGTCCACGCTGATCCAGGACACGCTCTACAACGCGCTGACCGCCCTGAAGGGCCGACCGAAAGATCAGGCCGAGCCGTTCGACACCATCGAGGGCGACGAGCTGATCGACGACGTGGTGCTGGTCGACCAGTCGCCGATCGGCAAGAGCGCCCGCTCGAACCCGGTCAGCTACACCGGTGCGTTCGAGGCGATCCGCAAGCTGTTCGAGAAGATTCCCGAAGCGCGCGAGCGCGGCTACAAGGCCAGCGCGTTCAGCTTCAACTCCGGCATGAAGTGCCCGGCCTGCTCGGGCAACGGTTTCGAGCACGTGGAGATGCAGTTCCTGTCGGATGTCTACATCCGCTGCGGCGAGTGCCAGGGGCGGCGCTATCGGCCGGAGCTGCTGGAGATCAAGCTGTTCGGCCCGTTCGAGAACGACGGGCAATCGGTCGCCGACGTGCTCGACATGACGGTCGACCGAGCGCTGGCCTTCTTCGCCGACGAGGCGCGGGTGGTGCAGGCGCTGCAGCCGTTGAAGGAGGTGGGCCTGGGCTACGTGACGCTCGGCCAGCCGGTGCCCACCCTGTCGGGCGGCGAGGCGCAGCGGCTGAAGCTGGCCGCTCACCTGGGGGATGCGAAGGGCAAGGGCGCCAAGGCCACCTCGCGCGGCAGGACGCTGTTCCTGTTCGACGAACCGACAACGGGCCTGCATTATCAGGATATTGCCAAGCTGCTGGGCGCGTTCGGGCAGCTGCTCGACCAGGGGCACTCGCTGGTGGTGGTCGAGCACAACCTGGACGTGATCGGCAACGCCGAGCACATCGTCGATCTCGGCCCGGACGGTGGCAGCGACGGTGGCAGGATCGTCTTCCAGGGCAGCGTGAAGCAGTTGCTCGCCAGCAGGAAGAGCGTGACCGGGGCGGCGCTTCGCGACTATCACGACAGCAACGAGCGCATGCGCTTCGACCGGGTGGTGAACCGGGTGGCCGAGACGGTCGCCGCCATCGGTGCCGAGAGCGAGCCGGCGCCTGAGGCGATCCACGTGCACCACGCGCGCGAGCACAACCTGAAGAACATCGACGTCACCATCCCGCGCGGACAGTTCACCGTCATCACCGGCAAGAGCGGCAGCGGCAAGAGCACGCTGGCGTTCGACATCGTGTTCAACGAAGGCCAGCGCCGCTACCTGGAGTCGCTCAACGCCTACGCGCGCCAGTTCGTGCAGCCGGCCTCGCGCCCGGACGTGGAGTCGATCACCGGCATCCCGCCCACCGTGGCCATCGAGCAGCGCACCAGCCGTGGCGGGCGCAAGAGCACGGTCGCCACCATGACCGAGATCTATCACTTCCTGCGCCTGCTGTTCGTCAAGCTGGGCGAGCAGTACTGCCCGGACTGCGAGGTGCCGATCTCGGCCCAGTCGGTCGAGGCGATCGCCTCCCAGGTCATGAAGCGCCACCGCGGCAAGAGCGTCTCGCTGCACGCGCCGCTGATCGTGGATCGCAAGGGCTACTACACCGATCTAGCCAAGTGGGCGGCCAAGAAGGGCTACCAGACGCTGCGCGTGGACGGCACCGCCGAACCGACCGGCCACTGGCCGCGGCTGGACCGGTTCAAGGAGCACACCATCGATCTGCCGGTCGGTGACTTTCTCGTCGACCCGAAACGGGAGGCCGAACTGCAGGAGCACATCCGGACCGCCATCGACTACGGCAGCGGCGTGGTCAAGATCGGCACGACGGCGAGAAACGAGACGCTGTTCTCGGTGCAGCGCGCCTGCCCGTCCTGCCAGAGAAGCTTCCCGGAGCTGGACCCGCGCATGTTCTCCTACAACTCCAGGCACGGGTGGTGCCCCGAGTGCTTCGGCACCGGCGAGCAGATCCAGGGGTTCGACGAGGAGCAGACCGGCGAGGAGCGCTGGTGGCGCAAGGGCGACGAGGACAGCGTGCCCTGCCCGTCCTGCCACGGCCAGCGCCTGAAGCCCGAGTCGCTGTCGGTGTACCTGCAGGACTGGAGCATCGCCGACTACGCCTGCCAGTCGATCAAGGATGCGTCGAAGACCTTCGATGCGATGCGCTTCGGCGAGCGCGAGGCGATCATCGCCCGCGACAGCCTGATCGAGCTGAAGGGGCGGCTGGACTTCCTGTGCGAGGTGGGGCTGGACTACCTGTCGCTGGACCGCGCCGCACCCACCCTGTCGGGCGGCGAGGCGCAGCGCATCCGACTGGCCGCCCAGCTCGGCTCAAACCTGGAGGGGGTGTGCTACATCCTCGACGAGCCGACCATCGGCCTGCACCCGCGCGACAACCGCATGCTGCTGGGCACGCTGGACAAGCTGCAGGGCAACGGCAACACCATCATCGTGGTCGAGCACGACGAGGAGACCATCCTGCACGCCGACCACATCATCGACATCGGCCCGGGTGCCGGGGTGCGTGGCGGCGAGATCGTCGCCCAGGGCACGGTCGAGGAGATCCGCCGCACGCCGGGCTCGGCCACCGGTCGCCTGCTGGACCAGCCGCTTGCGCACCCGCTGCAACCGATCAGGAAGAAGGGCGACGAGGTGCTGCTGATCACGGGAGCACAGATGCACAACCTGCGCAATGTCGATGTCGAGATCCCGCTGCGCCGGCTGGTGTGCGTCAGCGGCGTATCCGGTTCGGGCAAGAGCACGCTGGTCAGGAGCGTGCTGCACGACAGCCTGCGCGGGTTGAACGCGCAGCAGAAGAAGGCGCGCGTGAACCGCAAGCCCGGTGCAGCGGTCGGGTGCGAATCGATCACCGGCTGGCAATCGATCGACCGGCTGCTGGAGGTCGACCAGACCCCGATAGGCAAGACCTCGCGCTCCTGCCCGGCCACCTACATCGGCTTCTGGGACAACATCCGCCGGTTGTTCGCCGACACCACCGAGGCGCGTATCCGCGGCTACGAAGCGGGCCGGTTCAGCTTCAACACCGCCGGCGGGCGTTGCGAGGAGTGCGAGGGCCAGGGCATGCAGCGCATCGAGATGAGCTTCCTGCCCGATGTGAAGGTGCCGTGCGAGGCCTGCGGCGGACAGCGCTTCGATACCGAGACCCTGTCGGTGCGCTGGAAGGAGAAGTCCATCGGGGATGTGCTGCTGATGAACGTGGACGACGCCGTACCGTTCTTCGAATCGCACCCGAGCATCCATCACCCGCTGACGTTGCTGCAGGATGTCGGCCTGGGTTATCTGACGCTCGGCCAGGGCAGCGCCACGCTGTCCGGTGGCGAGGCGCAGCGCATCAAGCTGGTGACCGAGCTGTCCAGGGCGAAGCCTGCCATGACCGACACGCGCGGCCGCACCATCGTCGGCACGCACACGCTCTACATCCTGGACGAGCCGTCGGTGGGGCTGCACATGGCGGATGTGGAGAACCTGATCAAGGTGCTGCACCGGCTGGTGGATGCGGGCAACTCGGTGATCCTGATCGAGCACAACCTGGACCTGATGGCCGAGGCCGACTGGCTGGTCGACATGGGTCCGGAAGGGGGCGCAGGCGGTGGGCGGGTGATGGCCAAGGGACCGCCGAAACGGGTGGCGGCGTCGAAGCGATCGGTGACCGCGCCCTTCCTGAGGGAGATGCTGGGGGGCGGGTGATCGGGACGGAAGGGGGCCGCCACGATCCGGCAGCGCGCCGGGACACCGCCGGAATCGCAACATCGTCCGCACCCCGGACATCCGCACCGCACCCCGCCTACCATCGTTCCGCCCCGCCCCACCCCCCACCGCCACCTCGCCATGTCAGCCGTCCAACTGCTCGTCGTCGCGACGCTGGTGCTCGTGCACCTGTTCGCGGGCCGGCTGCGCTTTCTGGACGCCAGCCCGCGCAGCAGCTGGCTGTCGTTCGCCGGCGGCATCTCGGTCGCCTACGTGTTCGTGCACGTCTTTCCGGAACTGCAGGAGGCGCAGCACGAACTCGGCGAGACGTTCGATGCGAGCTGGCTGGAACACCATGTCTACCTGGTGGCGATGATCGGCCTGGTCGTGTTCTACGGGCTGGAACTGGTCGTGCAGCGTCGCGGGCCGGACCGTGACGAGGCAGCGCGCGAACGGTCCGCCAAGGCGGTGTTCCGCCTGCACGTGGGCATGTTCGCGCTCTACAACACGCTGATCGGCTACCTGCTGGTGCACCGGGTCGAACAGGACCTGCGCGGCCTGCTGCTGTTCGGCTTCGCCTACGCGCTGCACTTCATCGTCAATGATCACGGGCTGTCCAGCCACCACCGCGAGCGCTACCGCCGGCGCGGCCGCTGGATCCTGGCGGGGGCCGTGGTGCTCGGCTGGGTGGTCGGGCTGGCCACCGAGGTGTCCGAGGTCGCGGTGCACGTGCTGTTCGCGCTGCTGGCCGGTGCCACCATCCTGAACGTGCTCAAGGAGGAGCTGCCCGAGGAGCGCCAGAGCCGTTTCGTGCCGTTTCTGGCCGGTGCCGCCGGCTACGCGGCATTGATGGTGACGCTGTAGCCGGATCGGTCGAGAAGCGTACGTGGTGATCCTCGCGGCTCGAATCGGTTGCGGATGCCCCCTGATCCACGAGTTCGTGCACTGGTTCGCATTCGGCATCTGCCCGCCCTCGACCCGCCTGCCGCTAAGTAAGGGCAGCAGCATCCGGGATGGCCCGAACTCGCTCGGCGAGAGCGGCTGGACCGGCACGGCATCGCCGCTCCGCCACGGCGTGTCACCGGACGTGCCAGGGCGGAAGATGCTCGAAATCGTGTACAGTCGCTATCGCTGAATCGTCGATAGCACCAAGATGCTGGCGGAATGGAATCTCACCAACACATCAGACCCCGTGCGGCAAGCCTGACGGCCATCGGGCTTCGTGCCGCTGCCGTGTCCGACGCAGGCACGGTGGCCGGTATCGATCGGCCCGTCCTTCGGCACCGAAGGCACCGCCCGTACAAGCCGCTGCGCACCCGGCCGGTGGCGAAGGTCCCGCCGGTACCGGGCATCGATACCCCGTCGTCACGCGACACCCTCTCGACGCGGGACACCGTCATCGAGACCGGGCAGCCCGAGGCGGTCCCGACACCGGAGGTCGACGCTCCGGCAACCACCGATCCGTCGACGCGTTCGAGCGCGGGACGCATGACCCTCGTCGCGGTGGCCGCCGTGCTGCTGATGGCCGGTGCGGCCGACCTGAGCGTGGACGCGGTGCGCGCGCTCGTGCCGGCGGCGTCGACACCGACCCTTGCCGAGAGCCAGGCGCAACAAGCGCTTGCGGCACTGCAGGCGCGTCATGACGGCCTGACGACCGAACTCGATACGGCGACGACCCTCTCGCGCACGCTGCGCACCGAACGTGACGCGCTGCTGGTGAGGAATGACCGGTTGGAGGGCGAGGTCGATGCGCTGGTCCTGGAGACCACCGAGCTGAACCGCGAGCTGCTGGAACTCGACCTGGCACTGGTGGCCGCCAGGCAATCCCTGGATGCCGGGGTGGAGACCCGCACGGTCTACAATTTCGTCAACGTGCCCATCGGCAGCCCGATACCTTCGGGCGGGTCCGATGCGCCGGCACAGTACGACCTCCCCCTCCCCGTGGCTCGATCCGGAGACGCACCGGGCCCCACGGCACCGGACTTCTCCCGCGGATCGGCATCGGATCCGGGTCCGGATCCGGATGCGGCCGAGGAGACGCAGGGCGACCTGATCAACGACTTCTACAACGACCTGGAAGACGGTGTGCCGTACGAGCAGCTGCTCGCCACGCTCGAACGGTTCGACGCCTCGGGTCAGCTGGCCGCCGACGATCTGCGCATGCTGTACCAGGAACTCAGGTACCTGCCGGGCGACGGCGTGCCGTTGCGCTGATCGGTGCGCTGATCGGTAGGCGAACCGATCCGGAAGGCTCGTCTATCCGGCGTCCACCCGGTTCGGCACGTCCCGTCCGGCAAAGAACGCGTCCAGGTTGTCCAGCGCACAGGATCCCATCGCATCGCGCGTGGCGCGTGTCGCGCTGCCCACGTGCGGCAGCAGGAACACGTTGTCGAGCCCGGCCAGCGCGGCATTGCCGCCCGGCTCGTCGACGAAGCAGTCCAGCCCGGCCGCTGCCAGCCGCCCGCTCGCCAGCGCCGCGTGCAACGCGCTCTCGTCCACCAGCGCACCGCGCGCGGTGTTGATCACGATGGCACGCTCGGGCAACCACTCGATGCTGGCCGCATTCAGGATCTCGACGGTGTCGGGCACGGCCGGTGCGTTCAGCGACAGGAACTCCGACACGCCGAACAGGCTCTCCACCGAGTCGTGCCAGATCGCGCCCTGCTCGCGCTCCTCCGGAAGCCGCCGGCGGTTGTGATAGTGCACCTGCATGTCGAACCCGCGCGCGCGGCGTGCGACCACCTGCCCCACCCCGCCCATCCCGAGGATGCCGAGCCGGGCGCCCGACACCTGGGTGCCGACCATGAATGCCGGGCTCCACGAGTCCCACCGTCCGGAACGTACCAGCCGGTCCCCTTCCGATGCCCGTCGCGCGGCACCGAGCAGCAACAGCATCGCGATCTCGGCGGTGGCATCGTTCAGGACACCGGGAGTGTTGGTGACGACGATGCCGCGCGTGTGCAGCGCCGACAGGTCGCAGTGATCGGTGCCGACCGAGTGGTTGGCGACGATCTTCAGCCGGTCGTGCAGGCGCGCCACGGTGGCAGCGTCGAACGCTTCCGAATGGCACGGCACGATCGCGTCCACCCGCTCGCTCATCGCGACGATCGCCTCGCCATCGGAAGGCGTGTCGGCCTCGTCCAGGATGACGTCGTAATCGCGTCGCGCTCGCTCGAGCGTGGCGTCCGACAGTCTTCGCGTGATCCAGACGACCGGTCGGGCGCTCACGAACCGTCCGGCCGTGCCCCCGCGGCGGGCATCACCGCATCGTGGGTCGATACGCCCCGGCCGGCCGCATCGAGCGCCTCCGCCTCGCGCGCCGCCATGTCGCGCGCCGAACGCCGCAACCGCAGCCGGTCGTGGCAGAACAGGTCCCAGAAGGCCAGCAGCAGGGTCGCCCCGACCACCAGTCCAAGGTCGAGCCTCGGCACGGCCCGGACCAGGATGCCCAGGAACGCCACCAGCAGGGCGAAGGCGGCAATCGTCAACACGGTCTTCATGCGTCGCTCTCCATCAGGGACTCCAGCCAGCGCGCGGTGCGCAGCAGCCGGGCATCGTCGCCGCGCCGGCCGACCAGCTGCACGCCCATGGGCAGGCCGTTCGAGGATTCCAGCAGCGGCAGCGTGATGGCCGGTACGCCGCACAGCGTCCACAGGCCGTTGAAGATCGCGTCGCCGGTGGTCTCGAACCCCGCCGGTGCGGCACCCGGGGCGGCCGGGACGAGAAGCGCGTCACAGCGCTCGAACAGCTCGTCCAGCCCGGCGTTCAGCACGTCCGGCCAGTCACGCGCCGACAGGTAGTCGACCGCACTGATGGTGCGACCGTGGGCGATCGCCTCGCGCGTCTCGGTCGAGAGCTGGTCGGCTCCGCGGCGCTCGTAGTGCCCGAACGCGCGGGCGAGCTCGGCGTGCTGGACGGTGCGCTGCGCGATCGTGCCTTCCGCGAACAGCGGAGGCAGCTCGGCCTCGAAGCAGGCATCGTCCAGGTGTCGCGCCAGCTCGTCGAGGGCGCCGAGCATCTCGGCATCGGCGCGGTCATCGAACGGCAACCGCACGCGGGCAAGCGTCGGCGCGACCGGAGGTTCGGACAGGGCCGCATCCAGCAACCGCGGTGCGGGAATCGGGCGCGACGCCGCGTCACCCGCATCGAAGAAGCACAGCGACTCGGCCAGCAGGGCCGCATCCTCCACGCAGGTGGCGAACACGCCGACGGTGTCCAGCGAGGGCGACTGCGACAGCACGCCGGTGCGCGGAATGCGTCCGAACGTCGGCTTGTAGCCGACCACGCCGCAGAACGCCGCCGGGCGGATCACCGAGCCGCCGGTCTGGGTGCCGATGGCCAGCGGTACCATGCCGGCCGCCACCGCGGCGGCCGACCCGGACGAGGATCCGCCCGGAGTGCACCCCGGCGCTGCCGGGTTGCGCGTCCTCGACGGGTGCAGGTAGGCCAGCTCCGTGGTGACCGTCTTGCCGATCGGCACCGCACCCATCGAGCGCAGGCGCGCGACCAGGGCGGCATCCTTGCGCGGCGCACGCCCGGCGTCCAGCGCGCAGCCGTTCTCGGTCGGCATGCCGGCGGTGTCGATGATGTCCTTGAGCGCCACCGGCAGACCGTGCAGCGAGCCGACGCCGCGACCGTGGCGTCGTTCGGCATCACGGGCACGCGCCTGCTCGAGTGCGTGCTCGCCATCCAGCCAGGCCCAGGCCTGCACGTCCGGCTCGGCTTCGACAATGGTCTCCAGGCAGGAGCGTACCAGCGTCTCGCAGTCCAGCGCCCCGCTGGCCATCCGGTCGCGCAGCTGCACGGCGGACGTCGCCACGCCCTCGTCGTGCCCGGTGTCGTGCCCGCGCCCCGGGACGGACGGCGGGGCGGAGCGCGCGTTCGAACCGCTCACCCGTAGAACTTCTCGGGCAGGTGGAACACCAGCTGCGGGAACTGATACATCAGCACCATGCACAGGATGACCATGAACAGGAACGGCATGACGCCCTTGAAGATCTGCACCAGCTGCACCTCGGGCGGCGCGATGCCCTTCAGGTAGTAGGCGCTCATCGCCATCGGTGGCGTCAGGAAGGATGTCTGCAGGTTCAACGCGACCAGGATGCCGAAGAACAGCGGGTCGATGCCGAAGATCGGCAGCAGCGGCAGGAAGATCGGCACGAAGATGATGATGATCTCCGACCACTCCAGCGGCCAGCCGAGCAGGAAGATGATCAGCTGGGCCAGCAGCAGGAACTGCAGGGGCGTCAGGTCCAGACCGGTCACGAACTCCGAGATCACGTGCTCGCCGCCGAGATAGCTGAACACCGAGGAGAAGATGTAGCTGCCCACGAACAGCCAGCACACCATCGCGGTGGTCCGCACCGTCAGGTACACCGACTCGCGCAGGCGCTGGAAGCTCAGCGAGCGGTACACCAGCGCGAGCAGCAGGCCGCCCAGCGCTCCGATGGAGGCCGCCTCGGTCGGTGTCGCCAGGCCGAACAGGATCGAGCCGAGCACCGACAGGATCAGGATCGCCAACGGGAAGAACGAGGTGAACAGCATCAGCAGCAGGCGCGGCAGCGGCACGTGCGGCACCTCGTCCAGCGTGGGTTTCGGTGCCACGGATGGCTGGATCATCGAACGCCCAATGATGTAGACCAGGTAGAGCCCGACCAGCGTCAGACCGGGCAGCAGGGCGCCGGCGTACAACCGCACGATCGACACGCCGGAGGCGGCGGCGTAGACGATCAGCATGATCGAGGGCGGTATCAGGATGCCGAGCGTGCCACCGGCGCAGATGATTCCCGAGGCGAAGCTCTTGTCGTAGCGAGCGTTGAGCATCGCCGGCAGCGCCAGCAGGCCCATCAGCGTGACCACCGCGCCGACGATGCCGGTGGCGGTGGCGAACATGGCGCAGGTCAGCAGGGCCGCCACGCCCATCGAGCCCGGTATGTTGCGCGAGGCCAGGTTCAGCGTGGTGAACAGGCGGTCGACGATGTTGGCCCGTTCGACCACGTAGCCCATGAACAGGAACAGCGGCACCGCGGTCAGCACCTCGTTCGACATCACGGTGTAGGTCTGGTTTATGAACAGGTCGAACACCCGACTGTTCAGCAGCCCTTCGAGGTAGGCGCTCAGCTGGTCGAACGTGCCTGCATCCTCCTCCAGCCGGTTGTAGCTCCTGAACTGGCGGCGGTCGTCGAAGTAGGCGTAGTAGCCGAAGCCGATGCCCATCGCCATCAGCGTGAAGGCGATCGGGAAGCCGAGGAACACGAGCATGATGAACAGCCCGAGCATCAACAGCGCGATTTCGGGATTGCTCATTCCTGTCCCCGCGCTGTATCGGGGGCCTGTCCCCGTGCTGTATCGGGGAGAGCCGGCTTCGCGACCTCGTCACGGTTCCGGTCGAGTGCCGCCCGGGCGGCGGAGCCGCTGCCCGCGGCCTGACGGATCAGCAGATCCTCGGTCTCCTGCACATCGTCGTCGGCCTCGCGCCAGTAGCCTTCGCGCATGCACAGCAGGCAGCGGAACACCTGCGCGATGCCCTGCACGAACAACAGGATGCCGGCCACGCAGATGATGGTCTTGAACTGGTAGATCGGAATGCCGGCCGGACTGTTGACGCTCACCTCGGTGTAGCTCCACGACCGGGAGGCGTACTTCCACCCGGAGAACACCAGGGCCAGCACGCCGGGAAAGAAGAACACGAAGTAGAGGAACAGATCGAGGCCGGCCTGCACGCGCGGCTTCCACAGCCGGTACAGGAAGTCGCCGCGCACGTGCCCGCCGCGCGACAGCGTGTAGGCACCGCCCATCATGAACAGCGTGCCGTACATGATGAACGAGACGTCGAGCGCCCACGGCGTGGGATCGTTGCGCACGTAGCGCACGAACACCTCGTAGCTCATGCCGAACGTCATCATCAGGATGAGCCAGGCGAAGGTCTTGCCGAAGGCCGCCGACAGCGTGTCGGCGAAGCGGATGTATCCGAGCATCGGTGGGCGGCTCCGGGATCCCGAACGGGCGCCGGCGGCACGAGTGTGCCGCCGGCCGTTACTGCGCTGGGCTGCAGGCGTGCGGCCCGGGCCGACGTCAGAGCTTCAGGCGACCCGGGAAGTAGTGCTCGTAGGCCAGTGCGTAGTCGGGCGCGTTCATCAGCTCGTAGTAGGTGACGCGGTTGACCCACTCGCGCTGGCTGTCCATGACCTTCTTCATGAACGGATCCTCCTCCAGTTCCGGAATCAGCTTGTCCCAGGCCTCGATCTGGGCGGCGAGGATCTCCTTGGAGGTGCGGTGGATGGTCACGCCGTCGTTCTCCTCCAGCTCCTTCAGGTCCTGCGAGTACTGGTTCATGGCCAGGTTCGAGTTGGCGGTGGAGGCCGCCTCCACCGCGTACTTCAGGATGGCGACCAGGTCCGGTTCCAGGTCCTCGAACAGATCGTTGTTGAACAGGAACTCGAACGCCTCGGAGGCCTGGTGGTAGGAGGACAGGTAGTAGTTCTTGGCCACGTCCTGCGCACCGAACTGCCGATCGGATGACGGGTTGTTGAACTCGAACGCATCGATCACGCCGCGCTCCATCGCCGGCACGATCTCGCCGCCGGGCAATTGCGCGACCGACATGCCCATCGATTGCAGCAGGTCGGCTGCCAGGCCGACGGTGCGGTACTTCAGGCCCTTGATGTCGGCCACCGTGTTGACCTCGTTCTTGAACCAGCCGAACGGCTGGGCGTACATCGGGAAGCCGAGCATGCCGGTGACGTTCAGACCGAGCTTGTCCTGCACCAGCTCGCGGTAGAACTCCTCGCCGCCGCCCTGGTAGAACCAGCCCATCATGGTGGCCGCCGAGCCTCCGAACACCGGTCCGGTGCCGAACAGGGAGGCCGCCTTGTCCTTGCCGTACCAGTAGACCGGCACCGAATGGGCCATGTCGATGATGCCGTCGCTGACCGCGTCGATTACCTGGAAGGCACCGACCACGGCACCGGCCGGCAGCACGTCGACCTTGAGCCGCCCGCCGGACATCTCGTCGACCCGCGTACCGTAGTCCTTGGCCATCTGCTGCCAGATGTTGGACTCCGGCCAGGAGGTCTGCAGCTTGATCGTGAACGGCTCCTGCCCGATGACGGCGGGGGCCGCGAAGATGCCGGCCGCCCCGGTGGCACCGGCCACGCCCGCGGCCGCGCCCTTCTTCAGGAACGAGCGACGGGCCGGCGCCTCCTGATCGGTGTCGACGGGTGACGGCGTTGCAGCGGTGTCCGGTCGGTTGTCCAAGTCCATGCCTCCTGTTCGAGCGGTGAGTGGCGCACGGCAAGGTCGGCGACGCCGACGCCACCCGGTGCGCGCTTGTTCCGAGCATACCCGCACAGCTTCCCGTACGGCAAGTCATCCGTGCTTGAACATCACAGGCGGACGACCGGCGATTCGACGCGGGCAGCGGGCTTCGCGAGCGTGCCGGTGCCGGTGTCGCTGCCGGGGCTGGAACACGACTTGCGTGACGGGTCACAGGCTCGATGGCTACCCGACGCATCCGATGATCAGTCCGTTCAAGATCTTCCACTTCCTGCCGACGCCCGGGCGCGGCCTGTCGACGATCGCGGCTCCTGCCGCCCTCCTGACCGTTCTCGTGGCCGCCGATGCGCTGTCGAGCGGCGCACACGGTGCGTCGCCGGACGAAACGCCACGTTCCGGCACCGCCGACACGCCCGCGGTGACCACCCCCGTGCCCACCACCGTGTCCACCACCGTGTCCACCACCGTGTCCACCACCGTGTCCACCCCCTTGTCCACCCCCTT
>Ga0209831_1001418_pt1 | contig 22037 bp, 20 predicted proteins | sample Maine_Asex4_meta_FD_187451 | JGI IMG/M metagenome (GOLD analysis project Ga0209831, IMG submission 187451) | Marine algal microbial communities from Maine, USA - Maine_Asex4_metaG (SPAdes) (version 2) | ecosystem: Host-associated > Algae > Red algae > Unclassified | place: Maine, USA | collected... | reverse complement strand
GAACAACGATCTAATAGATTCAGAATTATGACTAATATTTTTTGTGCCTAACTTCGTTTAAAATACGCGCCATAGCTACGGCTATGTCTGTGTTTTTCAACTCGTTATACACAAAAACTACCTACTTAAAATTTCTTAATTTATTTTATCAACATTCCTTGGGAATGAGATATAAATATTATTGAATACAATAAATAAAGGCAAAGAAATGACTCACGCTGCCACCGATCACAAAAAGGTGCCAGATGGCGTGGTTATATGGTAGCTTTTCCCAAACGAAAAAAATCGTACCCAACGAGTAAAACAGTCCTCCAATGCCCAGTAGCAAGAGCGTAGGGCCAGGAATAATAGACCACATGAATGGCAGGGTAAACACCGCACTCCAACCCATCATAAAATATAGAAACAAGGATAATTTTTGGTATTTTCCAATCAAAAACACCTTGTAAAATATGCCAGCTGCCACGAATAGCCAAAGGACAGCCGCGAAAACCCAGCCGTAAAAGTGATCCAGATAGAGAAAAATTAATGGTGTATGGGTTCCTGCAATCAAGAAATATATACAGATATGGTCGATAATTTTTAAAATATGCCGACTGCGTTCGGTCGTAACGGAATGATAAATCGTGGAAGATAAATAAACCATTACCAGTGAGCAGCAAAAGATACTGACTCCGAATACCGCCAACAAACTCGTAGTCTGTAAAAATTTATAAATCAGAAACGGGGTTGCTAATAAAAAGAAAACAAGCCCCAGGCTATGGGTTAGGATGTTGGCAAAGTCTTCGCCGGTGCGTTTAATTCTTTTATTCATGGTGTGTAAGTTCTCGGAAATGGTAAAAATGTAATAAAAAAAACCAACTTAAATTAATAAATTGGCTTTCGCTTCAAAATCGGTTTTTTCAGGTAATATTTGGCTAATTGTATTAGCTAAATATCTTCAATATTAACGGCGGATATTTTATCCAACCCAGGCGTAACCGCCATCTTCTTTTGTTAGCGTTAAGTGTTTCATCGTGTGTTTTGTTTAAAATGTTATTAAGGGGTCAATATTGTATTAAAAATAATAGTATTCTAATTTAATCTATATATTTCAAGAATAATGCCAAACCGTGGATAATTTGTTTCATTTACCTAGTCCATTAATTAAACTAAAGTCCGACTTCCTGGAAAAAAAAGCGATTAACTTATGGATTAAAAGGGAGGATTTAATCCATGCCGAGCTCTCTGGCAATAAGTGGCGCAAGCTGGAATTTAACTTGCAGGAGATGAGGAAACGTGGAAAAAAAGGGATCTTAACTTTTGGTGGCGCTTATTCTAATCATATCTATGCGACCGCTGCCGCTGGACAATTATTTGATTTTCCTACCATTGGTATTATTCGTGGAGAAGAAACCTTACCACTTAACCCTACTATATCTTTTGCGTGTCGGGCTGGTATGGAAGTAAAATATGTAGATCGGACTACCTATCGGAACAAAGAAAAACTTACTGAAATTTATCAAACGAAATTTCCTGATTACTATCTCTTGCCAGAAGGTGGAACAAATATCTTTGCGATTCCTGGTAGCGCAGGTACTGTGGCAGAAATACGGAAACAGCTTCCTCAACTCCCCGATTATATCTGTCTCGCCTGTGGAACGGGCGGTACGCTAGCAGGTATTGTGAGCGGGCTAAAAGGAGAAAGTAGCGTCCTCGGTTTTTCGGTCTTAAAAGGAGATTTTCATCAAAGAGATATCCGTCAACTCTTAGCGGATGCGAATATTACAGATCCGCAAAACTGGTCTATCAATACCGATTATCATTTTGGTGGTTATGCACGTCGTACGTCGGAACTGAAAAAATTTATAGACTCTTTTAAATTAAACTATGGTGTTCCGCTGGAATGGATTTATACGGGCAAATTAGTTTACGGAATTTTTGATTTGATGGAAAAAGGATTTTTTCCAAAAGGTAGCAGGATCGTGATAATTCATACTGGCGGGATACGAGAATGAATGCTTTTTCACGGGCCTTCCTTCGTAAAACCCAACGCAAAATTTCTTTACTTGTCGCTACGGTGTCATCCTTTTTCCATCCCGATACCGCACTGGAAAAGCATCCGGATAACCCATCACTTTTACCTTATTCATTACATTCCGAGCTTCTCTTAATGTAAAAAATGGAGCGAGCAAAATACGGGTCCAGCCATGAGTGGGTAAATATTCCGTATCAATACTACCGTAAGACTTAACTTTATCATACTCGGTACTTTGCTCATTGAAAGTAACGACTACGGTCAGTTGCACTTTATAATAAGTACCAGAGTAGGTTTTGTTTCTTTCTGTAGTTGTTGCGGCGGGTGGGGTGGAAGTTACCGCTGGAGCGGATGTTGCCTTCGGTCTTGAGGTGGAATTAGGCGTTGTGCGCACGGTGGCAGTTGAACTTTGTTTGTTTCCTATTTCAAAAACATTTTTATAAATCTTCTGATTCGTATCTTTTGTATTAAAATCGTAAGATAGCGTAGGGTAACCAATTTGTGTAACTTCTAATTTGAAGGTACGTTCTGGTAATACATCAAATCGGAAATTTTCTGTTTCAAAAAACCTGGAGACCAATAATCGCTTTTGTCCACTGGTGGTAAGTTCGTACAATGTAGCTTTGTATCTTTTATCGCGTCGAGATCGCATCTTTACGGTACCTTCTACAAAGATGCCGCTACCGAATTTATTGATGGTATAAATATCTGCGTCGTTACTTCCTTTTTTTCCACTAAAATTACGGGTGGACACCAAAAAAACATTTTCTTTACTATCCTGATAAATGTATCCAAAATCATCTGCTGGAGAATTGACAGGTTGTTTTAGATTTTCCGGTTGCTTCCAGTTTTCGGGCGTTCCGCTACTACGGAATATATCAAAACCTCCAAGCGTCGGGTGGCCGTTAGAACTAAAAAATAAGGCTTTTTGTTGTGGATCATAAAAAGGGGTTATCTCGTCTCCGATGGTATTAATTTCCTTACCCGCATTTTTAGGAAAACTAAAATCAAATTCACCGCTGTCGATACGCCGCGTGGTGTACCAAATATCCATTCCTCCAAATCCATCGGATCGGTCCGCTGCGAAATAAAGAATTTCATTATTCCCGTTTTCTACTATCTGCGGATACATGGCCGTTTTTCCACCCATCTTTATATATTCTCGCAACCTTGCTGGAGTAGACCAGCTATTGTCTTTTTTTCGGGTAACATAAATATCACATGCTGCCTGTTGTCCTTTCCAGTCATCATTTTTACAAACCGTAAAATAAAAACGTTGACCGTCTGCACTAAAACTTCCCTGACTGAGGGCACCAGCGGTGGCTGTTGGTAGTTTGGGTTCGATGGCCACCGACCATTCTCCACCTTCGAGACGAGACCGCAAAATGTTTGTTTTCTTATCACGCGCAGAGGTAAAATACAAAATACCAGAGGCAAAGGGAATCGGGGCAAAGTCATTGGCCGGAGAATTGACGGCGCTGCCCAGTCGGGATAAGGTAAATGCTGGCGCCGGATTTTCCATTCCTTCTGCGAGTAAGCAACCCGCAATTTCATTGTCTACCAATTTTTGAATCAGGGTTTTATCCGATCCCTTGTAGGTTTGGGCGTAATTCTTGAAAGCTGCTTTTGCTTCGCGGTAACGTCCCTGAGATTTGATACTGCGACCATATTTTAAACCAGCTAAAGGAAATGCTCCGTCCGATTGAATTTTTCCGAAAGCTCTTTCGGCACTCACATAGTCTCCCGCCTGAAGATAAGCTTCTCCTGCTGCGTTAGCGAATTCTTTTTTACTGGATTTGAGTCGGAAGGCAGATTCGTAGGCTTGCCCGGCGGCGGCATAGTCCCCGCTTTTTTCCATTTCTTTGGCAGAACGGGAAAGCTGTTTCCAGTTTTGCGCTAACAGACCGTTGCTCACCAGGAGTAATAATAGCGTAGTAATCGTTATCTGTAACCTTTTCATATTAGCAAATTTAAACACAAATCTACCTACTTAATCGTAAAAAAAGGTTAAAAGTTGCCGGGGAAATCTTATCCGATATGGAAGGGCTAATAGTAGCAAAGCGGTTTTTCTAACTTAAAAGCCAATTCAGACTTGTCTTTCTTTGATAAACCGTCCCACGATCTCCACCGCCACCGGATATACTTGATGTTCCAGACGTAATACCTTGGCAGCGATGTCCTCCGGTTGATCGGTCGGTAATAATTGACAACGTGCCTGTAGAATGATATTGCCTTCGTCGTATACTTCGTTGACGTAGTGAACGGTCGGACCACTTTCTTTTTCTTTATTATCAAAAACGGCTTGGTGGACATGATGACCGTACATTCCTTTTCCCCCGTATTTTGGCAATAAAGCGGGATGAATATTAATGATTCTCTTAGAAAATGCTTTGACCAAATAGGGAGGAATCAACCAGAGAAATCCCGCCAAGACAACTAGCTCAATTTGAGTTTCCGCTAATTTAGCAGTAAAATTTTTATTTTCGTAAAATTCTTGTCGAGCAATCACCAGGGTTTTAATCCCGTGTTTTTTTGCCCGATCCAGTACCCCCGCATTCTTACGATTGGAAACTATCAGCCGAACCGAAAGGTACGCGTGATTTTTCAGGTGTTGAATAATGGCTTCGGCGTTGGAGCCGCTACCGGAAGCGAAGATGGCGATGTTGAGCATGGTGGGTGGATTGATGAAAGTGGTGCTGTGTTGGGATTAGGGTGTTCAATTTATGAAAAAAAACTTCTGTACTTTTTACGAAATTCTGCAACCGCTCTGCGGTCGAAACCTTCGATACGAAATCTTGGCTAACCTGACATACTGTGATCTCGCTGAGATCATAAGTGCGTAGGAAAATGACTGCGGCTAAGGTAGTACATTAAAAGAATGACCACAGCGTGGTCGCAGAAATTTTTATATTTATTTTCAAAAAAATGTAGCAGAAATTTTACTTTGCTTCTTGCCCTCTTTTATCGCGTTCGCTTACACGATAGAAGGAAGCAAGCAGCAAGCAGCAGCATTATTCTAAAAACTGCAACGTCGCCAACTTAAACTTCTTTCCTCGTTCCCCGAATAAAATCATCTCCCGTTTTCCCGTTTGACGAGATACCTTGGGACGGAAAAGCAAGTTGTCCTGTTCGTTATTAATGAGCGGTGACATCTCCAGGCTTCCATCGCGATTGATCTGCGCGAGCGAAATAAGTGTTCGTTTTGAGTTGCCACTAAACCCATGAAGTCGGTCGTCATCCCGATCATAATTTCGCGAGTCATCGTTGAAAATAAAAAATAATTTGTCGCGTACAATGGACATGGCGTACGAAGAAAAATAACCACCATCATTGCGCGTTTCCTGTTCTTTCGGAATACGGGTGGCCCAGTCAATCTCTCCGTTGGGGCGGATATTGGCCACAATCAAATCATTATAGTGGTAATAATAATCCACACGATTGCCACCGGCACCACCGAAGCGACCACCCACAAAATTATCAAATGAGTTGACAACGTCCACGTAGTATTGTTCTCCTACCAGCACAGCACCTCCGTCGTTGCGCAAGATCAGGTGATCCAATGAAAAAGATCTTAATTCTGCTTGCTTGTTTACATCGCCAGATTGTTCCGCTTTTTCCGCTCGGGATCTTTTACGATTGGAAAGATCCGCAGTCAATAGATCAAAATCAAATTCTTTGGTGTTGTTGGCGTAGACTTCTTCGGTGATCGGATTTAGTCGGAAAAAATAAGTTCCCCGTGCACTGGCAGTTCCTTTTTGAGAATAGAAACCAGCAAAGACCAGATGTCCGTCGTTGGCGATTTTAAAAGTCAGATCCGTAATAAAATAGTTTTCTAACTCTAGTGGATATTCCACTATTTTTTCGCCACTCGCAGAATAAGCCAGAATACTATAACGATAGTTGGATCGTCCTCTTTTTATTTCCTTGGCACCTTTATCAAAAACAGTATTAAGGATATAAACGTTTCCGTCGTTGTCAATTTCAAAACTTTCGATATTGACATTTTGATCCGGGTAGGGTAGCGTAATTTCTTTTTCCCATAAAGGGTTCATCTCTTGATCGTAAACGTAGATAGAAAAAGTTTCCTGTGTTTTGCGAAGCTCTGGATTCTGATTATAAATTAATAACTTAGAACTGTCCTTGGAAATACTAAAATCAAAATAACCTTCGGCGGCTCGATTCTTGGTAGGGTTTTCTGCTACTTTGGTTAGTTTTTTTGAAGGAGTCAGCCGACGATAATCTACTTCCTGCGCGAAGAGATAATTTATTTTTTTAGCCTCATTATTAAACGAAGTAAATAGGTACATTTTGCCACCAAAAGGAATGATACTTTCAAATTCAACCCTTTTTTTATGGTACTTCATATCCAGTTTAACGGATTTGCGAAGTTTCATTTGTGGTGTATAATGTTCGAGATAAATTTTACTTGGACCATCAAAACCCTGTTGCTTTGTTCTTTCCCGCAGGGCATAAATCCCCGTTTCGTTAGAAGTGATAATTTTGGAGAGGAACGTATTGGAAGGCTTGCTGAGTTCCTGTCCCCAATCCAGTTTTGTTTTCCCGTCGGGTTGTGCCAAACCAATGGTAAAAATTCCCAACGTAAAAAGTGATATTAAAAAAGTAGTACGCATGTTTGTTATTTTATGTTGAACTGATCCTAAGGAATCAATTGATGAATTATTCAACAAGAGTCAGAATCAGTTATTTTAAAGATCCTATACTCATAGAAACAGGGATCAACCATGAATGTTTTTCTATCTGGTTAGACCTACTTTTTTTTAACTAAAATTAACAAAATTATCTACCAATAGACCGATATTTCGCTGCGTTGGCAGCATCAAGTTTGGTCATTACTTTTTTTACGGTGCTCTTGCTGGCACTGTCGGCTACTTTAAAAATATCAATAATCTCGTTGGATTTAGAGTTGGCAAAAACCTGAAGTGACATGGAATTTGGGTAAGATTTTTCCGCTTTGCCCACATCTTCTAATACAGTAGCCATGACCAATCGGGCCGTTTCTACGTCTTTGTGCATTAGATCCAAACCACGAATATGGTAATCATACATGCCTTGTCGGTAAGGACGAAGTCGTGGGTTGAGCATACTTTCCTGCATCCAGTAGCGATTACGATTTCCATCCTGAGAACGCCAGCCGCGATAAACACCCGCTACGTTGGCGGGAATCGTATTGACAATTTCCTGCGCCCGACGGAAATGTTCTTCACCACCAAAAGGTGCAAAAGTATCTCCATCCAATCCCAAAATAAAGTAAACATAATAGCCTAGGATCGAGCTTAGGTTATCCTGATAAGAATTGTTACTAAACTGAATGGGTTGAAATTGCTGATAAGAAAACTGGAAATCCTTGTCATTGTGCGAAAGCAAGACGGTTTCGGACGAACTACCATAAATAGGGCGGGATGCCTGAATTTGGATACTACCCGAAAACTCGGTTGGAGATAATTCTTCTGTAATATTAATCTGAATATTGCCGTTGATTCTTTCCTTTGGTTCGTATATGTTATCCGTCCATTTTCTGGTATTGAGAAATTCCTCAATCTGCTGTTGCATATCTTCAAAAACAGCGGGATCTACCGTTTGAATCTTTGGTACATTTACTTTTACCTGAAAATTCATTTCCTGTGCCTGAATGAAGTTAAAGGCCAGTAAGCAAATAAAAACGAGTACTATATTTTTCATAATTCTGAATCTATTAGATCGTTGTTCCTAATCCCTGAAGGAGGTAGTTTTAACGTTCCTTTTTAAATAATTTCACCAGTTCGTTAACGATATCCGTCGCAACGGCAGTTTTTGATTTTAGCGGATATTCGAGCATATTTCCATCCGAATGCAAGATGGTAATTTTATTAGTATCATGTCTAAATCCTGCTCCTTTATCCCTCAATGAATTAAGAACGATGAAATCGAAGTTTTTCTTGTGAAGTTTACCTTTTGCATTGGTTTTTTCGTCATTTGTTTCCAATGCAAAACCGACGGTTATCTGTTTTCTTGATTTACTTGCTCCCAAAGTAGCGGCAATATCCTGAGTACGTTCTAGCAAGAGCGACATATCTCCCGCCTTCTTTTTAATTTTTTTATCAGAGACTTTTGCTGGACGATAATCAGCTACCGCTGCGGCTAATATTGCTACGTCTGCTTGTTTAAAAAGATCCGTTGCGGCCACAAACATTTCCTGAGCAGATTTTACCGCAATAGTCTGGATAGAAGGATGAGCAGTTTTTAAATTAGAAGGACCTAAAATCAACTGAACTTTTGCACCTCGTCCCGCCAGTTCTTCGGCAAGCGCAATGCCCATTTTTCCGGAAGAACGATTGCCAATAAACCGCACGGGATCAATGGCTTCGTAAGTTGGTCCCGCCGTAACAATCACCGTTTTATTTTTCAAATCCTGTGTCCGGCTGCTAAAATCACTGATTAATTGAACGATCTCTGCGGGTTCTGCCATTCTTCCGGCACCGACCAATCCACTGGCTAACTCACCGTGCCCGACGGGAATAAGATGGTTGCCACCAGCAATTAATTTTTCCAGGTTATTGCGGGTCGTAAAATGTTCCCACATATCCAGATCCATAGCTGGCGCAAAAAATACCGGGCAACGTGCAGACAAGTAAGCAGCGAGCAGCATATTGTCGCAGATCCCGCTGGCCATTTTAGCAAGGGTATTTGCGGTAGCGGGTGCGACAATCATGACATCGGCCCAGAGGCCCAGTTCGACGTGGTTGTTCCACCCTTCAGTGCTGTGAACATTAGAATAAACAGCGCGCTGAGAAAGGGTACTAAGGGTTAGCGGACTGATAAAGTCGACGGCGGAAGGCGTCATAATGACCTGTACTTCCGCACCGGCTTTGATAAAAAGTCGCGTAAGTAATGCTGACTTATAAGCAGCGATGCTGCCGCTGATACCGAGAAGAATTTTTTTACCAGATAGATTGGAATCCAAAATTTTAGCTTTAGAATTAAGGCTACTTTGTTAAACCAGTTAGCCCTCTTCCAGCATATGTTTAAAATTAAACATGTCAGAAGAGGGCTAAGTAGTAAGCTGGCAGGTAGCCAGTAATTTTTTAAAAAAGATCGTGTTATAAACTTTTTAGAATTTTTTTCCTTCCCCTGCCCGATCGTGGTAATGTACTTCGCCGTTGCTAAACTCGTCACTGGCAATAAGTACCGGGTTGGGTAGTCTTTCGTAGAATTTAGAGATTTCAATCTGCTCTTTATTCTCGTGAATTTCTTCGATGGTATCTGTGTTCACCGCAAATTCTTCGAGCTTGTTGTGTAGCTCGTGTTTGAGATCGACAGAAATCTGCTTGGCTCGTCTGGAAATGATAACGAGTGATTTGTAGACATTTTTGGTGTCTTTAATCATTTCGTGAATATCCCGTGCGCCACAATTAGGCTCCAGGCCTTGAACTCTTGATTTAATGTCCGACATTAGCGATAATTTTTAATTGCTTATTGGATTTATTGATAATACTTTCCACCTCGTCTCCGTATTTACTCTTGGGATGTTTACGAAGGAAAGTCTCTGTATATTTTAATGTGTTGTTGTACCGATCCATCTGTTTGGCAAAAATGCTGTTTTCTGCCCAGTTGAAGTAAGATTTTATGGTTAAAAACCTAACCTGTTCTGCGTGTGGCGAATCCGGAAAGTCTTTCAACAAATTCTGGAAAGACTGTGTAGCTGCCTGATACTGTTTTAGATCGTAATATAGTTCCGCTTCTTTGTACGTCTTATTCTCCAATTTTGTTCGCATCTGCGTAATCAGTGAATTGGCTTCTTTTACCTTTGGACTGGTCGGATAGGTGTTAATGAATAACTGAAATCCGTCAATTGCCTTTCGGGTGTATGTCTGATCCAGTCGATAAGAAGGACTGAGCTTGTAATTAGCGTAATGTTCCATATAATCTGCCTCTTCCCGGTACTGACTATTGGGAAAAGTGTTGGAAAAGTTCTTAAAATAATAGGAAGCCAAGGTATATTTTTGCTGATAATAGTGGGTATAAGCGTAGTAAAAATACGCTTTCTCTGCTTCTGGACGTCCCTTATAGGCTCCGATCACCAATTCGAATAAGGTCTGCGCCTTTACCCAGTCTTCCTCTTCGTAGTATTGGTTCGCTTTTTTTAGAAGTAATTCAGTATCTGTACTGGTACGCAATTTCTCGTATTCACTCTTACAGGCAGTTCCTGCGAGGAGAAATAATGTAATAAAGAGACCGAAGATCAGTTGTTTATTCATAGACGTGCAAAATTACGATTTTTTTCTCAGTTTTTAGGGAATTTCCGCCTTAGACGCTATATACCGTTAAACGGAAAAAACGGTAGAAAATTATGGATTTACCCGAAAAATTGCTGTCTGGCTTTTTTATCCCAATTTTTATTTAGGATGACGGGTAAATATAAAAACAGGTTGGGTCGGGAAAGGGGAATTTTATGATTAAAATGAACAAAGCCGGCAATTGCCGGCTCTGTTTTGGTTGGAAGTATCTATGCCTCCATAGTGTTACGGTAGTTTTCCCAACCATTATTATTAAACTCATTTAAGAGCTATTTAAAAGCAAAAGAATAGAGGTACAAATGTAAAAACCTTTATCACATAATCAAAATATTTAATGTTTTATTTTCAACCATTTTTATGTTATTTATTCTTTTAATGATCCTAAGATGAGATAAAGATATTCCTTGTTTCTACCGCAAGACCATTCCCATTAATTCTTTGAATTCATCGGCTTTATTAAAATTATTATCCTGATAAGTGGTGGCACTGAAACGTAAATTATAGACGATATCGTTTCTAAACTCCAGTTCAATCTTTATATTTCCGTAGCCCTGATTAAATTTTTCCGTCTCCGTTTTTTTAAAATTCAGCGAAGGCTTCATATAATGCCGTTGAATAGACTCGACCCACTGCGGTCGATTAAAAGTGCGAACGTCACTCACGTAACTTACGTAGTTCATTTCCAGTACTTTTTCACGCAGCAGATCAAAAAGGTGGACAATTTCCGCTTTCCGATACTGTGTTTGGTGAAAATGTACGACAAATCCTTTCGCTGATGGTGTATTTAAAAAAGCGACCGCATCGTCCGTGCGGGCGGTGGGCGATAGATAAGCCGCGTATTGATTATTGAGCCAATCGAGCATCCGTTTGGCGGAGAGCGTGGACTTCCATTTTTCGTAAGCCGCTTTTTCGGCCTCGCTCCGCTCAATGATTTCGTGGACCACGGGCTGTGAGGGCGAACTCTCCTCGGAGTCTTGAAAGAGTGATTTTATTTTTTTCCAGAGGTCAGACAAGGGCGTAGGGTTTAGTGATGTTTATAACGTCCTAATTTAAACGGATGGAGGGAAGATTGGTTTACGAAATGTTTTTTGTACCTTATGTTTTGTAGGTATTCTTTTAAATCAAATACCATGAAGAAATCACTATTTGTTTACCTTTTTATTTCTTTGAGTAATTTATTATCCGCGCAAAGCTATGGACATAAGTTACTCATGATACCCGAGCGTAATTTACTACCTACCGCTATTTATGAATTTGAAGACCGCTATATCGTTCCAACTATATATCCGGATACCTTATCTTCGGTAATTACATTTGATCAGGAAGGAAAAATTTATTCTTTGTTCTTTTTGTAAGAAGAATATCCTAATAAAGTTAGTAAGGTGGTTAGTGCCGCAGCACCAATTCCAAGAATATTTTTATCTCCCGGATTTTTATAAATAGCATAACTGCAAGCCACCAGAAACCCAAGTACAATCGAAAACGAAAAAAGTACATATAAGTTCTGAAATTATCCCGTCTTAGCCGATTTTTTTCAAAGGCTAAAAACATATCCTGTACTTTTTCCTCAAAGCTGGTGCTCTTTCAGAAGCTCTTTTCAGCCTGTTTTCAGTTTCGTTTTCTAGCCCTATTTTAGGAGTACGGACGGTTAAAATTTCATTGAGCTTTTGCTGTTTTTGAGATATTTCTTTTTCCAGTTTTTCTATCTCAAACTTAGGCTTTTGTTGGTCCTTCGTCATAAATACTATACTATGATCTTAAAGGTAGCTAATTATTTTTGGTTTTAAAAGTGTTTAAACAACTTCAATATTTAGTTTTGATACCTCACCCATACTTCGCCGCCCACATCTTCGCAAAATAAGTCAAAATAACATCCGCTCCCGCCCGACGAATACTCAACAACGCCTCCGGCATTGCCTGATCAAAATCCAGCCAGCCTTTTTGGGCAGCGGCGACGAGCATCGCACACTCACCGCTGACGTGATACGCGGCGATGGGCAGGTGCGTATTTTCGCGTAAGGAGTGAATTACATCCAGATAATGTATGGCCGGTTTGACCATCAAAAAATCTGCTCCTTCGACAATGTCCAGTTTAGCTTCGATGAGTGCTTCGCGTTTATTGGCGGGATCCATCTGGTAGGTTTTTTTATCACCTGCTTTGGGCGCCGAATCCAGTGCATCCCGAAATGGACCGTAGAAAGCACTGGCATATTTTGCGCAGTACGACATGATGCCCGTATCCTCGCAGCCCGCCTGGTCGAGTGCCCGACGAATAAACCCGATCCGGCCGTCCATCATATCACTGGGACCGATCAAATCAAATCCTGCTCGTGCTTGCGCCACTGCCATTTTACCCAAAATCGGCAAAGTCAAATCGTTGAGAATCATCCCTTTTTTGACCAGCCCATCGTGGCCATCCGAGCTGTACGGGTCCATCGCTACGTCGCTAATCAAACAGCATTCCGGAAAACGTTTTTTGATAGTTTTGGCAGCCTTGAGGTAGAAGTTTTTCGGATGATGACTGTACGTTGCTTTTTTGTCTTTGAGTGATTCTCTGACCGCTGGAAAAAGGATGAAATTTCGGAGTCCCAGGTCCATACATTCTTCTATTTCTCCGAGTAATAAATCCAGCGACCAGCGATAATTGCCGGGCAAAGATTTTACTTCTTTTTTGATTTTTTTGCCATCTACCAAAAAAAGTGGATAGATTAGATTGTCGACGGTCATACGAGTTTCGCGGACCATATTTCGGAGAGCAGGCGTACGGCGATTACGGCGGGGACGTTGGTTCATATTTTGGTGTAAAATTTTTTATAAATAAAAATAATTCGTAAATAGTATTTAGTTTTTTATTCAAATACTCCTCTCTGTTTTACTAACAACAAACAAACAAACAAACAAACAAACAAACAAACAAACCACTCCACAAAAACCTATTCCTTTTTTTCGATCTCTCTTTTCGGTACCGGATCATGTCCATGTCCCGCCCAGGGATGACAACGGAAGATTCGTTTGGTGCCCAGCCAGATGCCTTTTAAAACGCCCCATTCGTTGATGGATTCGAGCATGTATTGGGAGCAGGTTGGCGTGTAGCGGCAGTTGTTACCGAGATGCGGAGAGATCGCCGACTGGTAAAAACGGATGGGCAGGATGAATATTTTTTTGAACATTTTTTGCTTTTTGCTTCTTGCTTTTTGCTTTCCTCAAACGTATTTGCAGACGTGATTAGAGGAAGCCAATAGCTAGTGCCCCAGGAACTAAATAATCCATACTATGGATCTCGTTCTTTTTAGGCTGGCCTGCGTTAAAAAATTCCTCATTATGCTACGGCATAACTCCGGATTTTCTGCCTTGGCCAACCTAAAAATAACATCGCCCATAGTACCTTTTACTTAGTGCCTGGCGCACTAGGGTGTTCAATCAGCTGAAAAAACCTCTGCATTTTTATGATAACTTATTTCAATTAGATAAATTCATTTGATAACTTGCTCTTCAGAAAATAATGCGATCCCTCTGGGATCGAACGACTGCGGGCCTCGAATCTCGGCTAACATAATGTGATCCCTCTGGGATCAATCCGAAAAAACGTAATAAAAACTGCATAAGAAATTTTTAGCTTACACAGTGTAGATTGAACACCCTGGCCAATAGCCAACCGCTTTTTCAATAACTAAAACTAGCCGTTGGTTTGTCGGGTTTAAATAATAAATAATCTCTTTTTTTATTGGGCCCTTGTAAGGTGATAATGTTTTGTTGATCGTTGTAAAGTTCCATCAATACATTATTGGTTAAGGTTAAACTTTTAGTAGGAATATCCGTGAGTGGAAATTCAAAATAACACCAGATGGCGAGTAAATCTTTGCTATTTTCTTTACCAATAAAAGAGAGTGTAAGTGGTTGATCGTTGGTAGTGATCTGAAAATGATTGCTAAGGTAAACGGCCAGTAGAGAGTCGCCTTCGGGAACTTCTTTTTCGGTACCTAAATGCATTTTATTGGTAAAACCCGTTTCTTCCTGAATCACTTTTTCCAAATCATCCAGAAAAATATGCATACTGACTTGAACCGATTGTTCCGCTGCGTTGACGTCTACCTGCGCTTTGGTCAGATGAATGTCGTGGGCAAACCAGAGGCCGAGAATTTGTAAGAATAAGATCATTTAAAGATTTTTAAAAAACTAAAATACTTTCGTAAAACGTTGGTAACGCCCGTTTCGTTGTGGAGAACACCTGAAAGTTCACTCAGCAGTAATAATTCACGCTATTATTCTATTAACCCCCTGATAATCCAAATACAAAAGCCCATGATCACCGTATTGACGACTGTAATCCAGCTTTGCTTTTTTATACTTAAAAGATTCAGGATCAAAAAATTCAACAACATAACGATTCCAACTACCACCAGTTGTCCCATTTCAAGACCCAGATTAAAAGCCAGTAATTGCCAAATTAATAGATGCTCTTCGCCAGGCATGAGTGCGGATTTGAAAAAGTTAGAAAAACCCATTCCGTGAATCAAGCCAAAAAACAAAGTAGAAATATATTTTACAGTTAAATTGTTACCTTGAGTGTCTAAATCACTATTTTTTCGGTTAACGGTCCATAAGTTATAAGCCGCCGTCAGTAGAATCGTGATGGGAATCAACCACTCGATATTGTTCGCAGGAAACTGAATAATGTCCAGTACTGCGAGCGCCAACGTAATGGAATGACCAAGGGTAAAAGCAGTGACGAGCACTAATAATTTTTTCCATTCCGCTATTTGATAGACAACCGTCAACGCCATCACAAATAGTAGATGATCATACGCTGCTAAATCCAGCAGGTGCTCAAAGCCGAGTTGTAGATAAAGGTTGAACATCGTATTGTGGAGATGTTGAATTGGTTTTTAGAACGACTTGTTGAGTTTAAACTTAAATTGCGGCAAGCATATATTTATACAACAAAAAAAATCAATCCGCCTACCCCTTCCCAAACTCCTTCAACACCCGCAAGTGCGACCCCACCGCCGCGCGAAAAGTAGGCTGATCAAAATAAGGGAGGTTAAATTCTTCCGCAGTTTTCTGTACAATTTTAGAAATATTTTTATAATGAACGTGGCAGATGTGCGGAAACAAATGATGTTCGATTTGATAGTTTAAACCACCAACAAACCAGGATAAAATTTTATTGTTACGTGCAAAGTTAGCAGTGGTCATCAGTTGATGAATTGCCCAGGTATTTTCCATGGTGCCACTCATGACGGGTTTGTGGTGGGTGGGCCCTTCTACGACGTGCGCTAGTTGAAAAACAATAGTCAGTATAAAACCTGACACCATCTGCATCAACAACCATCCGAGCAATACCTGCCACCAGGCGACAGGTAAAAGCAGTATTGGTAGTACCAACATGTAAGAAAAGTAAATTAATTTGCTGAGCACCATGACAATCATTTCACGGCGAGGTTGATGCCCACTTTTTTCAGTAAGACCACTGCTATTATAGTGCGCCATCTGCGCAAAATCTTTTTTAGTCAACCAGCTCACCGTCGCCAGGGTATACAGAAATGGACCGTACCAATGCTGGTATTTATGGTATCCACTCAGCTTGCCGTGCGGCGACAATCGCAGAAAAGGTTTGTCATGAATGTCTTCATCCAGTTCGTAAATATTGGTATACGTATGGTGTAAAACATTGTGTTGGATGTCCCAGGTAAAAGAACTACCGCCGATGACATTAAAAGAATAGCTAAGAATTTTATTCCAGAATTTATTTTCTGAATATGCCCCGTGGCCCGCATCGTGCGCCACTGAAAATCCAATTCCTGCTTGTCCCAAACCCATCACCAGGCAAAGTCCGGCCATTACCCAGGTCGAAAATCCACCGAGCATAATCAGCAAATAAGGACCGAAATAAAGGGTGTACATACAAATGGTTTTTACAACCATTCGGTGATCTCCGTTTTTGGATAAATTATTTTCCTGGAAATAACGGTTGACGTTTTTTCGGAGGGTAGCAGAAAACTGCGAAGTATCGGGACGGGCAAACTTTACACCTTGCATAGTATGTTTTTATTAAAATACGGAAGGAATTGATTGGAAACGCTATCAAGGTAAAGATAAGTAATTCGCTTTAGAAAATGGCACAAAAATCGGAAAATGACCACAGCTACAGCTAATGTAGTACATTAAAAGAACGATCACAGCGTGGTCGCAGAAATTTTTACATTTATTTAATCGCCATTCCTAAAGCTAGATTGAATAAAATTTATGCTCAATCTACCCGAAGGTCTTCAACATCTACACCCGGATAATCTTTGGCGTCAAAAGTAAATGTTTTATCAGTAAATGTTTTATTAGGGATCAGTTTATCAACCTTTAGTGTATAGCGGGAACCATCACGGCTAAAAGCTTTGATGCTCCGGAGATCGTTCTTTTTGATATCCAGGGCAATCCGGAATTTAAAATATTCGCTGTCGCTATCCACGGGTTTTAGCTCAATCCAGCGGACAGGCTGGCCATCTTCCTTGGCTACGGTAGCAGGCGCGGCGACAAATTTGCCATCTTCATAAAATTTTAGAAAATTCTGAGGAGCAAACATTTCTTCAGAAACTTCATCCGGATCAACATTATTGATTTGTACCAGTTTGGAAGAAATCTGGTGGTACCAAAGTAGTTTACCATTAGAAACAATATGCTGGTCGTTCATGGTCAGGTTGTAGCTTTCGCCTTGTTGCTGAATAGATCCTTTTTGAATTTCTGCATCTTCTTCCGGCATTTCGATGACCAGTGTAAAAGCAGCTTCTACCGAGGTATATCCAAGGTACTGATCTTTCATCGCTTCCAAAATTTTAGCGGATGCGGGATCAGAATCCGCAGCGGTAGAAAACTGATTATTCTGAGCAATGGCGGTGATACTAAAAGTCATGGCCAATAAAAATAGGAAATGCTTCATCTTCTTTTTTGTTTATTAGAATAAAGTCTATTCTGTTGATTGAATCCGGAATTTAGACACAAATATAACGTGTGAGATTAATGGTCGATTGTCAGGAAGTGTTAATAAATCATTAAATTAAAATAAGTATATTTTATTTTATCGCAATATCCTTCTTTTCCAATCGACAAACCCTATTTTTACCAAAAAAAATGGATACCCCAGCTACTGCTTCCCAATTCTACGATCAAATATTTTCTACTTCTCCCGACGCTACGAAGGCAGCTTTTTTACGACAATTGTTTGCCCGTGATGAGTTATTTCGAAATGCCTATAGTAATTATCTAAATCCGACGCCCGTCAATTATGATTTAGCGACCCTCATCGAAAAACTCAACGAAATTTCCCAACGTATAAAAACAGAAATTGAAAATTTTGAATGGGAGGTAACCGATGAAGATCCCGAAGCAGACTATTTAGAAGATATTAGCGAAGTACTCAACGAAAATTTCTTTGTCAATATCACCCCGATGATTGAGCAATATTTTCAAAGTGGCAATCTATTATTAGCGCTCAGAAATCTCCGCGTTCTGGAATTAAGCCTCGACCTCGATTGGGATAAAATCGCTCCCAGACCGATTGCCGCCCACGGCCCTGAACTGAACGAAGATATGGTTGTTCACGAGTTTAATTATCTTTTAGTCTATTTTCATACGGGTATATTTTCTGATGTTTTATTAAGCAGTGCAAAAGAACTGATCGATAATTTTATGGAACATCCGGCGGTGCATTATCCGCAAACTTCCGCGTGGAAAGAGATTAGTGATATGATAGTGGAGCGATTGGCGTAGCAGTTTTTTAAATATACCGTATCACTGTGGACCGCACCTGATCTAAATATCCAGTTCCAAATAAATTCAAATGTACCAGTAAATAATACAACTGGTAAAGTGGTATCCGTTCATCCAGGCCTGCTTCCCACGGATAAGCAGATGCGTAAGCTTCATAAAATATCGGATCAAAACCACCAAATAATTTACTCATGGCCAGGTCCATCTCCCGGTGCGCGTAGCTGACGGCTGGATCAATCAATACAGGAATTTGATTTTTGGTCATTAGAAAATTGCCGCGCCATAAATCTCCGTGGGTCAATGCGGGTGGTTCTTTTGGGCAAATATTTTCAATGTTTATAAATAATTTATCAAATATTTTTAAATCACGCTGCGCTAAATATTTTTGGTCCATAGCCAATTTGATCTGCGGCTGTAATCGCTTGTTTACATAAAAATCCGACCAGGTTGTTTGGTGTTGATTGCCTTGTGGAAGGCTCCCGATAAAGTTGTCGTGATCCAGTCCAAAATTTTCCTGCGTTACTTGATGCAATGCTGCTAATTGTTTTCCCAAATTTTCCCAACCAGTTTTTTCAGGTTTTACCGAAGGCAAATATTCCAATATGAGATAAGCTGATCCATCTATATTTCCCGAAGCAAAAACAGCAGGTATTTTTATTGTTTTACTTTTTTCCAAGACACAAAGTCCCTGTGCTTCTATTTTTAGAAAGTCGGGTGTCGGAGGTTGTTGGTGTTGTTTTAAAAAATAAGTGTCCTCGGTCGTTTCGACACGCCAGGCTTCGTTGATGTCGCCACCGGTGATGGGGTGGTGCGAAAGGATTTTTTTGTTTTTTAGAAAGTCAGGGAGAAGCTGCAATTTTTTGAGGTAAAGATAAGGAATGTTGATAAAATAAATAAGACAATATGCTTTATCTTTTTCCATCACGCTTCCCCGCCGGACAGATTGTCGGATCGGGCAGGGTTACTAAAATGGTTATTAAGCTGTGCATAACGCTCATTTTAGCGCCTTGATTGATGAAAAAATATTTCGCCTTTTATCTCAATCTATTTAATCGCCATTCCTAAAAGTTTAGTTGGAGGTTTAAAGAGGAGGTTGTTTTTTATCGCCATTTTACGAATTGGAAACAATCTGTTCAGTAGGCGAGGCGTTTGTAAATGAAGTAGAGTCTTGTTTACAGAATGTCTTATTGATCCAGAATTCAAAAATGGTTCCTTCGTCGTCACTTTTCTTAATGACAATATCTCCGCCTAATTGTTGTAATATTTTTTTACAAATAGAAAGTCCTATTCCAGAACCAACAAACTTATCTCGAGAATGCAACCGTTTAAACATTTCAAATATTTTATGAGCGTATTCCTCCGGGATGCCGATGCCATTGTCCTCAACTGAAAAATAGAAATGAGTGCCGTTATCCCAGTAATTAACTTTTATAATCGGCACTTTATTTTCATTAAACTTTATACCGTTTTCAATCAAATTCTTAAAGACCAGGTTTAAAGGCCATGGAAAAACAGTGGCTTCATTACGGATACCGGCTGGAAAAAGAAGTTGAGGTTTGCTAATTTCTAATGCTAACTGTTCTTCCGCATTTTGTAAAATTACTGCTAGCGACTCTAGTTGGTGAAAATTCTTTTTTTCAATATTAAAAAATTCCAATATGCCTTTTAATAATGTATTCATCTGGCTAGTACCATTTTCAACGTAGCCAAGATATTCGCTGGCTTCGTCTATTCTATTTTGTTGTAGTCGTCTTTTTGCCAGGGTAGAAAAACTCATGATGGTACGGAGTGGTTCTTTTAAATCATGAGAAGTAATATAAAAGAAACGTTCAAGTTCCGTATTCGCCCGTTCCATTTTTTGATTCATATTTTTTAAATGCTGTGTTCGTTCCTGTACTTTTTTCTCCAGTTCAATATTAAGTTGATGTTTTCTTTCTTTTATGCCGTAGAGCCAAAAGACCAATAATCCGAGCAGGAAAACACCCACCAGGCAAATTAGTGCAACGATGGTTCGCTGTGAGATTATCTTCGCATTCAAGATTTGTTCTTGCTTTAAAAAATAATTTTCTTTTTCTTTTATCGTCAGCTGATACTTTGCCTCCATTTCCGCAAAAGCGCCCATGTTTTCTTTTTGTAAAGCACTGTCTTGTTCTAAAAGATGAATTTTAAGATGGTGCAAAGCCATTGTATTGTTATTATCCAATTCGTATATTTCAGAAAAGGTACGATGAATGGTCGCCAGTTTTTCTTTGGAGGAGGAACTCGGAAAATGCTCCATTGCTTTTTGCGCATAGACCAGTGCCGAATCAGGATCGCCTAACTGTTTTTTTAAGGCTGCATATTTAAGGCAGATATTTGTTAATTCCCAAGTGTAATTAGAGGCGATGGCCATGTTATAGGCTTTCTCCAAATGCAAAGCCGCTTTCTCCAGATTATTTAGTTTTAAATGGATTTCACCAATTTTTTTATGACCATATAGCATACTGTGATTATAATTCATTTCCGTAACCATCACTAAATACTTTTGATAGTAAGCAAGTGCTTCAAGGTGTTTTCCTTCTACAAAAAGAACATCCGCTAAATTTGTATAACCAAATGCAATACCTTCTGTATCATTAATCAGTTTGCTGATGGTAAAACTTTTTTCAAAAGACACCTTGGCTTTATGATAGTCTTTCACCGCATAATAAATGGCACCAATATTAGTGTGAGAAATAGAAACGCCCAAAGAATCATTTCTTAAGTTTCTTATGCTCAATGATTTTAAATGAAATTCAATTGCTTTGTCATACTCCTGCACGTTCCCGTAGGTGAGACCGATATTATTATATAAGTTGCTCAAATACCGTTGATCATTGATTTTAATAGCGAGAGCTGCCGCATCGAAAAAATGTTTATTTGCTTTTTCCGCATCGTTAATTTCAGAATAGGCACATCCTACGTTGTTGATGATTTTCATTTTTAACGTATCATCTTCAAATTGTGGAAGGGTTGTTTCGTTGAGTGCTTTTTGACTGTAACTCAAATAATCATCGTGATTCTGCTCGTACGTACTTTTGGCAATTTGTAGTAAATAATCTGCTCGAATGGTTGGATTGGATGTTTTGTTTAGAATGGTTAACAGGCTATCTATTTGAGCACTGATCTGAGAGCAATTACAGAGAAGGGATAAGCCGACAAATGCTATTCTTATAAATATTTTGCCAGAAATTATTTTCAAAGCTATTCAGTTTTAGGTGCTACACAATAAAGAAGAAAACTGAGCGAAAGGCCGTTTTTATAATGTAAAAAGGTTAGGTACGTGGTAAAACGAGAGGTGAGTGCCTTTACCAATAGGTGATTGATAATTCGGCGTGTACTCGCACTAGAATAAAATCTAATATATATAATGTGCTCTGCAAATATCAAGCCATTAATGTGTTCTTCGAATTTGCGCAGGATCTTCCTCGGAAATTAATCAAAATTGAGGCTACTCTATAGTCGTCAGGAATGAGGTACTAAACCAATAAGCGTGTGCTTAAAAAAAGCTACTAGCTTCTGACTAGTGCCTCGGGAACTAAATTGCTGGGTATATTGATAAACGTAGGAACAAGGCATTGCCTTGTTCCTACGTTTATCTGGCAACTTAACCTTCTCGGCAGTCTTTATTTGAGTTTTTCAAATACTTTAGAGGGCGATACTTATGCGTTGGGAGGGCCGATTAACTAATCACTAATCAACTGTTCTTTTTGTCTAGTTGTCTAGATAAAAATTAATAGTTTGAAGTACATACTAATTTAGTACCCGACCCACTAGTGTGTTCAATCTACACTGTGTAAGCTAAAAATTTCTTATGCAGTTTTATTACGTTTTTTCGGATTGATCCCAGAGGGATCACATTATGTTAGCCGAGATTCGAGGCCCGCAGTCGTTCGATCCCAGAGGGATCGCATTATTTTCTGAAGAGCAAGTTATCAAATGAATTT
>Ga0209831_1001413_pt1 | contig 22051 bp, 19 predicted proteins | sample Maine_Asex4_meta_FD_187451 | JGI IMG/M metagenome (GOLD analysis project Ga0209831, IMG submission 187451) | Marine algal microbial communities from Maine, USA - Maine_Asex4_metaG (SPAdes) (version 2) | ecosystem: Host-associated > Algae > Red algae > Unclassified | place: Maine, USA | collected... | reverse complement strand
TGGGAGGGGACGTCGCTCCTCTATACCCGCCTCGACCCTGCGCTGATCGACAAGATCCCGGGCCGGGTATGGACGGACGAGGACAGGGAGATGGCCGGGTGCGGCTACGACTATCTGGCCGAACGGGATCTCCTCGGGGTGCTGGACGATTTCGCGGCGAACGGCGTCACGATCATCGAGAAGATCGCCGCCGACGAGACGATCACCATGCTGACGGTCATCCGGAATCCCGATGCGCTGCCCGGCATGATGCCCGGCGAGGAGATGACGGCGGCCATGCTCGAATGCGGCTCGCTCCAGCTGACCGCCGAGCGGATGGAGGCGATGGGCACGAACGAGGCCGTCCTCGGTGCCGTGATGAAGGCGATGAGCGAGTAGCACCGGCGACCGGAGAGGGCGCGGGACCGCGCCGCCCCCTTGCATCCCTCCGATGCTATGGTAGCGTTGCTGACCTATTGCACATCCCGCAGGATGTGCCATGGTCCTCGTACCCCGCCGGAGGAAGACCCCATGGATGCTCGCGCCGTTTCGCTGAACGACCGTTACGACCTCACCGAAGGCCGTGTCTTTATGAACGGGATACAGGCGCTGACCCGCCTGCCGATGGTGCAGATGCGGCGCGACAGGGCGGCGGGGCTGAACACGGGGGCTTTCGTCTCGGGCTATCGCGGCTCGCCGCTGGGCGGCTACGATCAGGAACTGACGCGGCAGTACAAGCGTCTGACGGCGGCGGGCGTCGTCTTCCAGCCCGGCGTCAACGAGGATCTGGCCGCGACCGCCGTCTGGGGGTCGCAGCAGGCGCATCTCTCCCCCGGCGCGCGCCATGACGGGGTGGTCGGCATCTGGTACGGCAAGGGACCGGGGGTCGACCGGTCCGGCGACGTCTTCAAGCACGCCAACGCGCAGGGGACGGCGGCTCTGGGCGGCGTTCTGGCGCTGGCGGGGGACGATCACGCGGCCAAGTCCTCGACCGTGCCGCACCAGTCCGAACACGCCTTCATGGCGGCGGTGATGCCGGTCCTCTATCCTTCGTCGGTGCATGAGTTCGTCGAGATGGGCCTGCTCGGCATCGCCATGTCGCGCTATTCGGGCTGCTGGGTCGGGATGAAGGTCATCGCCGATACCGTCGAGACGACCGCCACCGTCGATCTGACGGGCGAGGATCGCGTCTTCGCCACCCCGACCGATTTCGCGATGCCCGAAGGCGGGCTGAACATCCGCTGGCCCGACGACCGGTGGGAGCAGGACCACCGGCTCCAGACCTACAAGGGCTACGCCGCCATCGCCTTCGGGCGCGCCAATCACGTCGACCGCATCGTGATCGACAGCCCCCGCGCCCGCTTCGGCATCGTCGCGTCGGGCAAGGCCTACGAGGACACGCGCGAGGCGCTGCGGCAACTGGGCATCACCGAGGCCGACGCCGCGCGCATCGGTCTGCGCGTCTACAAGGTCGGGATGCCCTGGCCGCTGGACCCGCAGGGCGTGCGTCGCTTCGCCGAGGGGCTGGAGGAGGTGCTGGTGATCGAGGAGCGCCGCGAGGTGATCGAGCACCAGATCAAGCAGCAGCTCTTCAACTGGCGCGCCGACGTGCGCCCGCATATCATCGGCAAGTTCGACCACCGCGACCGGCCCAACCTGCCCCTCGATGTCGAGCTGACCACCGGGGTCGTCGCGCGAGCCATCGGCTTGCGGTTGCTGGAACTCGACCTCGACGAGGGGATGGCGGCGCGCATCCGCGAAAAGGTCGCATGGTTCGGCGCGCGGGCCGATATCCGCAAGACGCACACGCCACCCGTGATCCGAAAGCCGTATTTCTGCGCCGGGTGCCCGCACAACACCTCGACCGTCGTGCCGGAAGGGTCGCGCGTCGGCGCAGGCATCGGCTGTCACTTCATGGTGACGTGGATGGACCGCAATGACGCGGGCTTCTCCCAGATGGGCGGCGAGGGCGCGCAGTGGCAGGGGATGGCGCATTTCACCGACGAGAAGCACCAGTTCATCAATCTGGGCGACGGCACGTATTTCCACTCGGGCTATCTGGCCGTCCGGCAGGGCGTGGCGTCGGGCGTGAACCTGACCTACAAGATCCTGTACAACGACGCCGTGGCGATGACCGGGGGCCAGCCCATCGACGGGAGCCTGACGCCGCAGCAGATCACGCATCAGCTCAAGGCGGAAGGCGTGGGCCGCACCGTCCTCGTCACCGGCGAGCCGGAGACCTACACCCCCGGCGAACTCGCCTCCGGCACCGAAATCCGCCACCGCGACGACCTCGACACCGTGATGCGCGAGTTGCGGGAGGTGCCGGGCTGCACCGCCATCGTCTTCGTCCAGACCTGCGCCGCCGAAAAGCGCCGCCGCCGCAAGCGCGGCACGATGCCCGACCCCGACAAGCGCATCGTCATCAACCCGGCCGTCTGCGAAGGCTGCGGCGATTGCTCGGTGCAGTCCAACTGCGTCGCCGTCGAACCGCTGGAGACGGCGATGGGCCGCAAGCGGCGCATCAACCAGTCGTCCTGCAACAAGGATTTCTCCTGCGTGAAGGGCTTCTGTCCCTCCTTCGTCACGGTCTCCGGTGCGGCGCTCAGGGCCAGCGATGCCGCCGCCATCGACCCCCTCGCCATCCCCGACCCGACCCCGCCCGTCGGCGACCTGACGACCCCGTGGAACATCGCCATCACCGGGGTGGGCGGCACCGGCGTCCTGACCATCGGCGCGGTGCTGGGCATGGCCGCGCATCTGGAGGGGAAGGCGTCGATGATCCTCGACATGGCGGGGCTGGCGCAGAAGGGGGGCGCGGTCTTCTCCTACGTCCGCATCGGCGAGCAGCCGGAGGACGTGACCAGCCCGCGCATCGTGACGGGGGGCGCGGATCTCCTGTTCGCCGCCGATGCCATCGTCGCCGCCTCCACCGACGGCGTGGTATTGTGCGAGGCGTCGCGCACCCGCGCGGTGGTCAACACGCACCTGACCCCCGTGGCCGATTTCATCAAGGACCGCGATCTGGATTTCCGCAACGACCTGACGCTGGCCATCCTCCGCAAGACGACGCGGGAGGAGGGCGCGTTCCTCGACTTCACGGCGCTGGCCGAGGCGGCGTGCAGCGACGCGATCATGACCAATATCATGATGCTGGGCCATGCCTGCCAGACCGGCGCGCTGCCCGTGGCCATGCCGTCCCTGCTCCACGCGATCGAGATGAACGGGGTCGCGGTCGAGGCGAATCTCGCCGCCTTCCACTGGGGCCGCAAGCTGGCCGCCGAACCGGGGCTGGCGGCAGAGTTGCTGGCCGCCGATGCGGGCGAGCCGATGCCGCGGACGCTCGACGAGATCGTCGCCCATCGCGCCGCGCACCTCACCGCCTACCAGAACGCCCGCCTCGCCAAGCGCTACCGCCGCGCGGTGGGCCGCGTGCGGGCATGGGACGAGGGGGCGGCCAAGGCGGTGGCGCGCAACTATGCCAAGCTGCTGTCCTACAAGGACGAATACGAGGTCGCGCGCCTCTACACCGATGGCAGATTCGCGGCCCAGATCGCCGAGACGTTCGAGCCGGGCGGGAAGCTGACCTTCCACCTCGCTCCGCCGGTCTTCAGCGGAGGAACGGATGCCAGGGGCCGCCCGAAGAAGAAGGAATACGGCGAGACCATGCTCCGCACCTTCCGCCTGCTGGCCAAGCTCAAGCCCTTGCGCGGCACCCCGCTGGACGTGTTCGGCTGGTCCGGGGAGCGCAGGTCCGAACGCGCGCTGATCGCGCAATACGAAGCCGATATCGACACGGCGCTGGCTACCACCCCCGGCCCCCTCGCCACCGCCCTCCTCACCCTGCCCGACGCCATCCGCGGCTTCGGCCCCGTCAAGGCCGAGGCGATGGCGGATGCGGCGGTCCGGCGGGCGGATATCCTGTCGCGGATGAAGGGCGGGGATGCGGGGGGCGCGGTGCGGATGGCGGCGGAGTAGGCGCCCCTACGGATCGACGAGGACCGTCCCCAGCACCTCGACCCGGCCATCCTCCGACACCCTGATCGCGACGATCTCTCCCGAATCGGGGAAGATGCCGGTCAGGGCGGTGATGTTGACCTGATGCGTCACCAGCATCATCCGCCTCTTGCCGCCCTGCGCGGCGAGGAAGCGGCGGACCTCTTCCGTCTGGCCGTCCTTGTTCTGCCGCTCGTTGAAGAAGGAGTTCAGCGGCTCGAACGGTTCCACGTCGCCCAGCGCCATCTCGGTCGCCGTATCGAGGCAGCGGCACCACCGGCTCGACAAGACCGCGTCGAAGGTGAGGCCCCGCTGGCGCAGTTCCTGCCCGATGCGGCGGGCCTGTTCGCGGCCCCGCTCGTTCAGGTTGCGCTGCGTGGCGCAATCGTCGACCACGAAGCGGACCGGGTCGCCGCCGCCGGGGGCGAGCGCGTGGCGCATGACGGCGATGACCCCCGGACCCTCCAGCACCGACCAGTCGGCGGCGCGGGCGGGGGCGGCGGATAGCGCGAGCGTCAGCGCGGCGAGGAAGCACAGGGCAAGGTGTCTCATGCAGGACAAGGTAAGCGCGCCGCCTCCCGTGTCCAGCCGCCTACAGACTCACGGCAATCGCCGCGAAGAAGCATGCCGACGCCACCAGCACGATCCCGTGCCAGAGCGCGTTCTGGTAGCGCATCCCCGGATGCGAATAGACCAGCGTCCCCGCCGAATAGATCAGCCCGCCCCCGACGATCAGCGCCACGGCGACCCCGCCAAGCGCCTGCCACATCGGCCGGATCAGCAGCATCGACAGCCACCCCATCCCCAGATACAGCGCCACCGACCCCCTGGCATCCATCCGCCCCAGCCACAGCTTGGACGCCACGCCGTAGACCGCGAGCGCCCAGACCACCCCGAGGATGCCGTAGGCGAAACCCGACCCGATGATGGCCACGAGGGGCGTGTAGGTGCCCGCGATCTTGAGGAAGATGGCGGCGTGGTCGACCCGGCGCAGGATCGGGCGCGGCCCCTCCATCGGGGTCATGTGATAGAGCGCCGAGGTCGCGAGGGAGGCCAGCGCGCAGGCCACGTAGACGGCGGGCGGCACCACCCCGACGGGCGACTCCGCCCCCCGCGCGATCAGCCACGCGGAGAACGGCAGGGCGAGCAGCAGCCCGGCGGCATGTACCGCGCCGTCGGCGACCGTCTCGGCTCTGGAATGGGGATAGGGCATGGGCGTCTCCTATCATCAAAGGCCCCCCGCCGCTTGCGACATTCCGCTCGGGAGGCGCCTTTCGGAGAACATGGGTTCACACGATCTTAAGCCCGCCCGCCCAATCATCGACCGGGCAACGGCGGGAAAGGCGGGCGACTTCATGGCAGGGATCATCGACCCTTCGGACAGCGCGCCGACATCCGTACGGCTGGGCATGGCGGCCCTCACGCGGGCGGCCCATGCGGGCGCGGACCTGTCGCCGGTCGCCGATGCCTTGCGCGCCACCCTGATGGACGATCCGACCGATGCCGGCGCGCTGATGGACCTGTCCGTCATCGAGCAGCTGAACGGCGATCTCGAACGCGGGCTGACGCTTCAGGCGCTGGCGCTGCACCATGCGCAGGTGTTCGGCACGGCGTCCTCGGAGGGCAAGCCCGTCCGCCTCCTCGCCCTCGCTGCGCCGCTCCCCATGGGCGACAATACGCCGGTCGATTTCCTGGTGCGGGACGACGCGCCCGTCGGGTTGCGGACCCTCTATATCGCGGACGGCATCCCCCTGCCCGACCCCTTGCCCGATCACGACCTCGCCTTCGTCGTCGCCCCCGGGGATTCCGATGCGAGCCGCATCTTCCTCGACGCAATCGCGCGCCGCGTGCAGGACTGGCCGCGCCCGGTCCTCAACGCGCCCGCGAATATCGCCATGCTGGAGCGCGACCGCAGCGGCGCCGCGCTGGCGGAGGTTCCCGGCCTGCGCCTGCCCGAGAACGCGCGGTGCAACCGGGCGAAGCTGGCGGCGGTGGGGGAGGGCGCGCTGGAACTGCGCGATGTGATCTACGGCGGGCAGTTTCCCGTCATCGTGCGTCCCGTCGGCGCCCATGCGGGGCGCGGTCTGGAGAAGCTGGACAGCACCGGGCAGATCGCCTCCTATCTCGCCGAGTGTACGGATACCGAGTTCTTCCTGTCCGATTTCATCGATTACCGCAGCGAGGACGGCGCGTATCGCAAGTACCGGATCGTCTTCGTCGACGGGCGCCCCTTCCCGTGCCACATGGCCATCGCGGAGGAGTGGAAGGTCTGGTACATGAACGCCGACATGGCGACATCGAGCGAGAAGCGCGCCGAGGAGGAGAGCTTCATGGCCGGGTTCGCCTCCGGCTTCGGTCGGCGCCACGCGGATGCCCTCTCCGGCATGGCGCGGGCTTTCGGCCTCGACTATTTCGGGATCGACTGCGCGGAGGACAGGTCGGGCAATCTCGTGATGTTCGAGGCGGATAACGCCCTGATCGTGCACGACATGGATTCGCCGCAGGTCTTCCCCTACAAGGCCCCCCGGATGCGCGAAGTCTTCACCGCCTTCACCGACATGATCGCCCGACGCGCGCAGGCGCGGAGCGCGCCGGACGCGAGGCGCCTGACGGGGTGAGGGGAGGGCCGCGCCAAATCCCCCGTGCATCCCCCCGCGCGAGCGCCTATATATCCCCCCATGACCCAGACAGCCATTACCCCCGACCTCCTCGCCCTGCCGCGCAAGAGCGCCGCCGGGTTGCCCAACATCATCGGCCTGACGCGCGAGGCGATGCGCGCGGCGTTCGTCGAGCGGGGCATTCCCGAGAAGCAGGCGTCGATGCGCGTGGGGCAGGTCTGGGCGTGGATATACCACTGGGGCATCACGGACTTTGCCGACATGACCAACGTGTCGAAGGATCTCCGCGCCATGCTCGCCGCCGAGTTCGTGATCGAGCGGCCCGAGGTCGTGACCCGGCAGGTGAGCGTAGACGGCACGCGCAAGTACCTGCTGCGCATCGAGGGCGGGCACGAGGTCGAGACGGTCTACATCCCCGAGGAGAACCGGGGCACGCTGTGCATCTCTTCGCAGGTCGGCTGCACGCTGACCTGTTCGTTCTGCCATACCGGCACGCAGACGCTGGTGCGCAACCTGACCGCCGCCGAGATCGTGGGGCAGATCCTCCTCGCCCGCGACGATCTGGGCGAATGGCCCGTGCGCGGGGCGCCCAAGGACGAGACGCGCCTGCTGTCGAACGTCGTGCTGATGGGCATGGGCGAGCCGCTCTACAACTTCGACAACGTGCGCGACGGGATGAAGATCGCGATGGACCCCGAGGGGATCAGCCTGTCCCGCCGCCGCATCACGCTGTCCACCTCCGGCGTCGTCCCGCTGATCGAGCGGGCGGGGGAGGAAATCGGCACGCTGCTGGCCATCTCGCTGCACGCGACCACGGATAACGTCCGCGACCGGCTGGTACCGATCAACAAGAAATGGAACCTCGACGCGCTGATGGATGCGTGCCGGGAATATTCCAAGGGGTTGGGGTCCGAGCGGATCACCTTCGAGTATGTCATGCTCAAGGGGATCAACGATTCGGACGCTGCCGCGAAACGGCTGGTGAAATTGCTCGAAGGGGTGCCCGCCAAGGTGAACCTCATCCCCTTCAACCCGTGGCCCGGCGCGATCTACGAACGCTCCGACTGGGAGCGGATCGAGGCGTTCGCGGGGATCGTCATGCGCGCGGGCTACGCCTCGCCCATCCGCACGCCGCGCGGCGAGGACATCATGGCCGCCTGCGGTCAGCTCAAGAGCGAGACCGAGCGGGCGCGCAAGAACCCGAGGATGGCCGCGCGGGCGTGAGGGCTACCCCGCGCCGGGCAGGTCGATCCGCATATGCGGCAGCGTCCGCCCGGGGATCGACCCCGACGGCGCCCTCCCGACCGTGACGAAGCCGAGGCCGCGATAGAAGGCTTCGGCATGGGGGTCCGCGTCGAGCCGGAGCGAGGGGATGCCCTGCGCGCGTGCGGCCCCTTCCAATTCCCTCCACAGCATCCGCCCGATGCCCCGCCCCTGACGGCCGGGATGGATGTAGAGCGCCGCCACTTCTCCGGTCGTCCCATCCGGATCGACCCGCAGCCCGATGAAGCCGCAGGGCGCACCGTCCTCCGCCACCCAATACGCATGCGCGTCCAGCATCGCCGGGGTGACGCGCAGTTCCGGGACGCAGGCGGCCATGAAGGCGTCGTCGTAGCCGTTCGACCGCTTGGAGAGCATGGCCAGCGCCGTCAGTGCGTCGGCGTCCTCTCCCGTGGCCCGGCGAATGGTCGTGTGCATGGCATTCCCCTTCGCGTCCATCGGCCCCATGATAGGCGCACCACCCCCGCCTTGACAGCCCCGCCCTTCTTCCCCTTCCATCACCCGATGACGCTCGCCCCCGCTCCGCTCCGCGCAAAGATCTGCTGCATCTCCTCGCCGGAGGAGGCGCGGATGGCCGCCGGGGCGGGGACCGACCTTCTGGGCCTCGTCGGTCCGATGCCGGGCGGGCCGGGCGTATTGACGCTCGACGAGGCGCGCGCCATCGCCCCCGTCGTCCCGCCTCCCGCGCGCGCAATCCTGCTCACCTCGTCGGAGACAGCGGAAGGGATCGTCGCCGATGCGGCCCATGCGGGGGTAACGGCGGTTCAGGTGGTGCGCCATATCGCGGCGCGGGAAGCGAGGGCGCTCGGCGCGAGCAGATTGCATTACGTGCAGGTGATCCATGTGGAGGATGCGGGCGCGCTCGACCTGATCGACATCTACGGAACCCGTTGCGACGCCTTCCTCCTCGATTCGGGGCATCCGGCGAGCGGGGAACTGGGCGGCACGGGCCGGGTGCATGACTGGGCCGTCAGTGCGGAGTTCTGCCGCCGCGCGCCCCGCCCCGTCTTCCTCGCGGGAGGCCTCGCTCCCGGCAACGTGGCCGATGCCGTCGCGCGGGTGCGGCCCGCCGGGGTCGATATCTGCTCGGGCCTGCGCCGGAACGGAAAGCTTGACCCCGGCCTTCTCGCCGCGTTCATGGCGGCTCTTGGGAGAGACGCGGGAGCGGACGCATGACGATACATTGCCTCGGGTCGATTAATGTCGACCACGTCCACCGCCTGACACATTTTCCGCAGGCGGGCGAGACGATGCAGGACAGCGCCTATGCCGTGGGCTTGGGCGGCAAGGGCACGAACCAGGCCATCGCCGCCCATCGCGCCGGGGGCGACGTGCGCCTGATCGGTGCCGTCGGGTCGGACGGCGATTGGGCGCTCGCGCAGCTTGCCAAGGCCGGGATCGACACCGCGCAGGTGATGCGGGTCGAGGTGGCGACGGGCCATGCGGTCATCTACGTCGATGCGGGCGGGGAAAACCAGATCGTCATCCACGGCGGCGCGAATCGGGCGATCGACGATGCGCATATCGAGGGGGCACTGTCGAGCGCGTCCCCCGGCGACTGGTGGCTGACGCAGAACGAGACGAACGCGACCGCCTCCAGCACCCGCCGCGCCCGGGCCATGGGCCTGCGCACCGCCCACGTCGCCGCCCCCTTCGACCCGGCGCAGGCGACCGACATCCTCCCCCATCTCGACCTGCTCGCCGTGAACGAGGGCGAGGCGGCGGCGCTGGCCGCGCATCTGGGCATTGCGCCCGAAGAGATCCCCGTCCCGACCCTGATCGTCACGCTGGGCGCGCGGGGGGCGATGTGGCGCGGCGATGGCGAGAGCTTCACCGTCCCCGCCTTCGAGGCGGAGGTGGTGGATACGACCGGGGCGGGCGATACTTTCTTGGGATACGCCCTCGCGGGACTGGATGCGGGCATGACCCCGCGCGAGGCCCTGCGCCGGGCCAGCGCCGCCTCGTCCCTGTGCGTCTCGCGCGAAGGCGCGGTCGCCGCCATTCCCGTCCGCGCCGAAATCGACGCTTATGTCAATTCGCGATAGTATCGAGGCATGTTTCGCTTCCTCTCGCCTTGCAGGCTCGCACGCGAAACATGCCACTCCTGATTCAACGTATCGCGATTTGCCTTATCTGGAGAGCCGCCCATGCCCCCCCCCGTCAAGATGATCATCGACACCGACCCCGGCGTCGACGATGCCATGGCGATCCTCTACGCCTTGTCGGACCCGGAGATCGACCTGATCGGCCTGACCAGCGTGTTCGGCAACGTGACGGGTGCCATCGCCACGCGCAACGCGCTGGCGCTGGTCGAACTGGCCGGGGCGGAGACCCCCGTCGCCGCCGGGGCCTCGGTGCCGATGGTGCAGGACCTGCGCCCGCCCGCCGATTTCGTGCACGGGGTCGAGGGGTTCGGCGACGCGCTGCTTCCCGCGCCGACCCGCGCGCCCGACCCCCGCCCCGCGCATGTCTTCATCGCCGAGACGATCCTCGCGCATCCCGGCGAGGTCGTCCTCGTCCCCGTCGGCCCCCTGACCAATATCGCCATGGCCCTCGACCACGCGCCCGAAATCGCCAAGCACGTCGCCCGCGTCGTGGTCATGGGCGGGGCCGTGCGGCACAAGGGCAACGCCTCCCCCGTGGCCGAGGCCAATATCTGGCAGGACCCCCATGCCGCCGCAAAGGTCTTCGCCGCCGACTGGCCCATGACGCTCATCGGTCTCGACGTGACCGAACAAGTGATCTGCACCGCCGCCGACCTCGCCCCCATGGTCGAGGCGTCGCCGAAATGCGGGACGTTCCTCGCCAAGGCCGCCGATTTCTACTTCAAGTTTCACAAGGAGAGCGCCGATATCGACGGCTGCCACCTGCACGACCCCGCCGCCGTCATCGCCGCCCTCGACCCGTCCCTGTTCCAGATGCTGGCCGCCCCCCTGACCGTTACGGTGGATGGCGAGGAGGCGGGTCGCACGCAGGAGAGGGCGGCGGTCAAGGGCGCCTCCCTTGATGGTCCCCCCGTCGACATCGCGCTGGGCGTCGACAAGGCGCGAGTGCTGGACCGATTTCGGGACCGCCTCGCGTCTGGCCGCTTGCCATAGCGGGCGCGATGGCTAGAGTCGGAGCGGGGATTCACGACCGGGGCGGATGATGTTCGATATTGCCACGCTTTCCTATACGGATGCGGCGTCGCCCGCCGAGTTCGCGCGCTCGCTGCACGAGACGGGTTTCGCCGTGCTGACCGACCATCCCGTCGGGCCGGAGCGCATCGCCTCGGCCTATGCGGCATGGGGGGAGTTCTTCAACTCGGAGGCGAAACACGACTGGGCCGTCGATGCGGAGCGTCAGGACGGGTATTTCCCGTTCAAGTCGGAAAATTCCAAGGACAGTGCGGTCAAGGACCTCAAGGAATTCTACCACGTCTTCCCCGACGGCCGCGTTCCGCCCGAACTGGAGGAGGAGACGCGCGCCCTGCATGCGGATCTCGCCGCCGTCGGCGCGACCCTGCTGCGCTGGTTGCAGGAGAACAGCCCCGCCGAGGTGACAAGTGCCCTGAGCGAGCCGCTCCCCGACATGCTCGCGGGCAGCACGTCGAACCTGCTGCGCATCCTCCACTACCCGCCCCTCGACGAAGCCCCCGAGCCGGGGGCCGTGCGCGCCGCCGCCCATGGCGACATCAACCTCGTCACCTGCCTGCTCGCCGGGTCCGAATCGGGGCTGGAAGCGCGCGATACTTCCGGCAACTGGCACGCGGTCCCCTGCGATCCCGGCATGATGGCGATCAACGCGGGCGACATGCTGGAGATGGCGACGGGCGGCTACTACCCCGCCACCGTCCACAAGGTCGTCAACCCGCCCGCCGCCCGCAACGTCGCCCGATTCTCGATGCCGATGTTCCTGCACCCCCGCCCCGACGTCGTGCTCGAACCCGGCACGACCGCCGGCGACTTCCTGACGACACGCCTGCGCGAGATCGGCCTCAAATCCTGAAAGGGGTTGGCGGTTTATGGAGACGGAAAGACCCCATACCCGGTTGATAAAAATCTTTCGCGAAGCCAATCTCGATGGAGGAGAGCCGGATTACGGGGAGAGCGCGCAGCTACTAAGGGAAATTGCTGGGAACCCGGTCGAGATCAATGCGCTGCTCAGGGCAATGGAAGAATCGAACGATTCCACGATCGGTGCCGAAACCTTGCATCGACACGCGCGAAAGGCGAGGAATGACATAGGAAGGGAAATCGTCAGACTCGACCATCGCGAGACATCCGTTCTTATCTGGGGCCAATCGACCGGGATCGGAGCGGCCTTGCTTGGATGCGGCGGTCTCCTTGCCGGGACCATAGCGGTCTTCGGCGGCATCCCTATCGTTCTGGCGGGCGCGGCTCTGTTCGGAACAGCGACGTGGGAAAGACAACGGGCCGGAGCGGAAAAAGACAGGCTGGCGAGCGGACGTGACGACCTGGACCTTCTCAATACCGAACTGGAAAGAGCCATAGCCAAGAAGTAGCGTCCGCATGAAGCGGACTTCGCCTTTGACATAGTGCTGCACAGAAAGCGAAATCGTTTAACATGTTGGTCGAAAATGAAACTCTGAACAGTGCCCTGATGTCCGACTTCGCTTCGGGTGTCGTTGCAGGCGTGGTTTCGGGTCTCGTCATCATGTTTGCGGTCTACATCTTTCACTCGGGCCGTTCGTCGCTGCGCCGGGCACGGATGCTAACCGTGGAGACGGCCTTGGGCGATGTAGGACGCTCCATCCGCGACCTTCACAAGCAAGCTCGCGACGAGGGAAAATCGCCGCTGTTCTTCTCTGCCAAGAAGATCGAATAAAAATTTCTGATACCACCGAACCGGAGACCATACCCATGTTCAAGAGCATCCTCGCCGGGGCCGCCGTCGCCGCCCTCATGGCCACCACCACCGCCATCGCCGCCGACGATTTCAAGCCCGCCGTCGTCTTCGACATGGGCGGCAAGTTCGACAAGAGCTTCAACCAGGGCGTCTGGGACGGCGTGAAGAAGTTCATGGACGAGACCGGCACCGAGGTCATGGAATTCGAGGTCACGAACGAGACCCAGCGCGAGCAGGCGATGCGCCGCATGGTCCGCCGGGGCGCGACCGTCGTGCTCGGCGTCGGCTTCGCGCAGGCTGATGCGATCGACAAGGTCGCCGCCGACAACCCGGACGTGAAATTCGCCATCGTCGACGTCTCGTGGCTCGACCGTCCCAACCTGCGCCAGTACGCGTTCAAGGAGCACGAGGGCAGCTATCTGGTCGGCGTCGCCGCCGCGATGAAGTCCGAGACCGGTACGGTCGGCTTCGTCGGCGGGATGGACATCCCCCTGATCCGCAAGTTCGCCTGCGGCTACCTCCAGGGCGTCATGGAGACGCGCGGCGAGGCCGAGGTCATCCAGAACATGACCGGCACGACGCCGAGCGCGTGGAACGACCCGACCAAGGGCGCCGAACTCGCGCAGAGCCAGATGGATCGCGGCGCGGACGTCGTCTATCACGCCGCCGGGGGCACGGGGCTGGGCGTCATCCGGGCCGTGGCCGATGCCGACAAGCTGGCCATCGGCGTGGACAGCAACCAGAACGGCCTCGCGCCCGGCAACGTGCTGACCTCGATGCTCAAGCGCGTGGACGTGGCCGCCTACGACACGCTGAAGGCCGCGCAGGACGGGAAGTTCGAGGCGGGCGTCAACATTCTCGGTCTGGCCGAGGGCGGCGTCGACTGGGCCGTGGACGAGAACAACGAGGACCTGCTGACCGACGAGATCAAGGCAGCGGTCGAGGCGGCGCGCAAGGCGATCATCGCGGGCGATGTGGTCGTGCACAACTACGAGGATACGGGCGCATGCCCCGACACGTTCGTGCAGCGTGCCGCCGTCACTGCCCCGGCCATGTCGCGGGCGGAGATCGCCGCGGAATTCAAGGCCATTCAGGCGCGTATCCAGGAACTGCAGGGAATGCTGCAATAAGCGGGGAAGCTGTCATGACCGCCCCGGCCGTCCGCCTGACGGGAATCACCAAGCGTTTCGGTCCCGTGATCGCCAATGATTCCATCGATCTGGAGGTCGCGCCGGGGACGATCCACGGCATCATCGGCGAGAACGGGGCGGGCAAATCCACCCTCGTCTCGATCCTCTACGGCTTCTACACCGCCGATTCGGGAGAGATCGAGATCGACGGGCGGCCCGCCCCGATCAAGGACAGCGCCGATGCGATCCGCTTCGGCATCGGCATGGTGCATCAGCATTTCATGCTGGTGCCCAACTTCACCGTCCTCGAAAACATCATGCTCGGCGCGGAGGGCGGCGCGATGCTGCGCGCGGGCAAGGCGGCGACGCGCGAGGAACTGCTGCGGCTGGAGCGTGACTACGCCCTCGACGTCGACCCCGACGCCGTGATCGAGGACCTGCCCGTCGGGTTGCAGCAGCGGGTCGAAATCCTCAAGGCCCTGCGCCGGGGTGCGCGCATCCTCATCCTCGACGAGCCGACCGGCGTGCTGACCCCCGCCGAGACGGACCGCTTCTTCGACATCCTGCGCGGCTTGCGCGAACAGGGGGTCACGATCCTCCTCATCACGCACAAGCTGCGCGAGATCATGGAGGTGACGGACACCGTCTCCGTCATGCGGCGCGGCAAGATGGTGGGCCACCGCAGGACCGCCGAGACGACCCGCGAGGAACTGGCCGAACTCATGGTCGGCCGCGCCGTCTCGCTCCAGGTCGATCGCATCCATGCCGAGCCGGGCGAAGTCGCCATGGCCGCGACCGGCCTGACCTGGCGCGACGAGGGCGGGGTCGCGCGCCTGACCAACGTGTCGCTCGACCTGCGCGCGGGGGAGATCCTCGGGCTGGCGGGCGTGTCGGGAAACGGGCAGTCGGAACTGCTCGACATCCTGTCGGGCATCGCGCCGGTGCAGGACGGGCGCATGATGGTCGGCGACCGGGTCGTCACCCGCGAGGCCCCCGTCGGCCCTGCCGAGATGCGCCGCCTCGGCGTCGCCCACGTCCCCGAAGACCGCCATCGCCGCGCCCTCGTCCTGCCCTTCGAGGCGCGCGAGAATGCCGTGCTCGGCTATCACGACGGCGCGCGGGCGGGCGAGGGGCGGATGCTCAGCCCCGCCGCGATGCAAGCCCATTGCGAAACCCTGATGGAGCGGTTCGACGTGCGCCCCCCGGCCCCGCGCCAGCCCGCCGCAGGCTTCTCGGGCGGCAACCAGCAGAAGCTGGTGCTGGCCCGCGAGATCGAGACGCAGCCCGCCATCATGCTGATCGGTCAGCCGACGCGCGGCGTCGATATCGGCGGCATCGCCTTCATCCATGCCGAAATCATGGCCCGCAAGGCCGCCGGATGCGCGATCCTGCTCGTTTCGGTCGAACTGGACGAGATCCTCGCCCTGTCCGACCGCATCATGGTGATGAACGCGGGCCGCATCGTGGGCCAGATGCCCCGCGCCGAGGCCGATGTGGGCCGCATCGGCCTGATGATGGCGGGCGTGTCCGAGACGGGAGCCGCCGCATGACCCGCCTGCCCGCCTGGGCCGAGTACCTCCTGATCCCGCTCCTCAATATCTCCCTCGCCTTCGGCGTCGCCGCGCTGGTCGTCATGGCCATCGGCGAAAGCCCGGTCGAGGCGCTGAACGTCATGATCCAGGGCGCGTTCGTCTACGAGGGCGCGTTCGGCTATACGCTGTACTACACGACGAATTTCATCTTCACCGGCCTCGCCGTCGCCGTCGCCTTCCACGCGCGACTGTTCAATATCGGCGGGGAAGGGCAGGCGTATCTCGGCGGGCTGGGGGCGATCCTCGTCTGCATCGCGCTCGATTCGTGGATGCCCTCGCTCCTGCTCATCCCGCTGGCCATCGCGGGGTCGGCGGCGATGGGGGCGGCCTGGGCCTTCATTCCCGGCTGGTTGCAGGCGTATCGCGGCAGCCACATCGTCATCACGACGATCATGTTCAACTTCATCGGCGCGGGCCTGATGGTCGCCCTGCTCGCCGGGGTGCTGATGCGCCCGGGCCAGTCCAACCCCGAAAGCCGCGAGGTCGCCGAAGCCGCGCGCCTGCCCTACATCCACGATATGCTCAATGCCGTCGGTTTCGACATGGCCAGCAGCCCGCTCAGCCTCGCCTTCCCCATCGCCCTCCTTGCCTGCGTCGGGGTCTGGGTGCTGATCTGGCGCACGAAATGGGGCTATGCCCTGCGCGCGATGGGCCAGTCGGAATCCGCCGCCGAATACGCCGGGGTGCCGGTCAGGCGCATGATCGTCACCGCCATGGCCATCAGCGGCGCGCTCGCGGGCCTGATGGCGATCAACACGGTGCTGGGCGCGCATGGCAAGGTGGTGCTCAACTTCCCGTCCGGCTTCGGCTTCACCGGCATCGCCGTGGCCCTGATGGGGCGCAGCCACCCGGTCGGCATCGTCCTCGCCGCGTTCCTGTTCGGCGCGCTGTTCCAGGGCGGCACCGAGCTGGACTTCGAGTTCCAGACCATCACGCGCGAGATGGTGCTGCTGATCCAGGGCCTCATCATCCTCTTCTCGGGCGCCCTGTCGCTCATGTTCGTGCCGTGGATCACGCGGCTGGTGGGGAGGGCGTGACGCGATGACATGGCTCGACCTCCTGCTGATCCTCGATTCCACGGTGCGCCTCGCCACTCCGCTGATCCTCTGCGCCATGGCGGGGCTGGTGTCCGAGCGCGCGGGCATCGTCGATATCGGGCTGGAGGGCAAGCTGCTCGCCTCCGCCTTCGCCGCCGCCGCGACCGCCGCGCTCACGGGGTCGGCATGGGCCGGGTTGCTCGCGGCGATGGCGGTGTCGGTGGTCCTGTCGATCATCCACGGCTTCGCCTGCATCACCCATCGCGGCGAGCAGATCATCTCCGGCATCGCGATCAACATCCTCGCGTCGGGCGCGACGGTCGTGGCCGGGGTGGCGTTGTTCCAGCGGGGAGGGCAGACGCCGTCCCTCGCCCGCGAGGCCCGCTTTCCGTCGATCCGGTTGCCGGGGCACGACGCCTTCGCCGATATCCCGTGGTTCGGCCCGTTCTGGCGAGAGCTGGTCTCGGGCCATACCCTGCCGGTCTACCTCGCCATCCTCGCGGTGCCGCTCGTCTGGTGGCTGCTCTGGCGCACGCGGTTCGGGTTGCGCCTGCGCGCGGTGGGCGAGATGCCGGCGGCGGTGGACAGCGCGGGGATTTCCGTGCCGTGGCTGCGGTACCGGGCCGTCATCATCGCAGGCATCCTCTGCGGCATCGCGGGGGCGTTCCTCTCCACCGCGCACGGGGCCGGCTTCGTGCGGGAGATGAGCGCGGGCAAGGGCTACATCGCGCTCGCGGCGATGATCTTCGGCAAGTGGCGGCCCTGGTCGGTCCTCTTCGCCTGCCTTCTCTTCGGTTTCCTCGAAGCGGGCGCCGCGCGGATACAGGGCACGTCCCTGCCGCTCATCGGCGAGGTGCCGATCGAGGTCGTCCTCGTCCTGCCCTACGTCATGACCGTGGTGCTGCTCGCCGGGTTCTTCGGGAAAGCGATGCCGCCCCGGGCGCTGGGCACGCCGTATCGCAAGGAACGGTAGGACATAAAAAGGCCCCGCATGACAGGCGGGGCCTTCGGGTTCGTTCAGCGGATGCACCCGGTCATTCGACCGTGATGCGCCCTTCCGTCTTCGGCGCGTACTCGCCGCCCGCGGTCAGGTATTCGGCCACCACATCCTCGACACTCGGCCCGAAATCGTAGGCATCCTCGGCCTTGTCGCGGAAGATGGCGTAGCCGTCGCCGCCGCCCCGCAGGAAGTTGTTGGAGACCACGCCATACATCGCGTCTTCGTCGATGGGCGCCCACTCCCCGTCCTTCATTACCTCCACGCGGGTAATCCGCCCCTCGTTCGGCGCGGCGTCGAGCGTGTAGGCGTAGCGCAGCCCCGCGACCTGCGCGAAGCGGCCCTTGACCTCTTCGACCTGGCTCACCCCGTTCTCCAGCGCCGCGACCACGTCGGCCCCGCTGAGACGGAACGTCGACAGCACGTTCTGGAAGGGCAATACGGTCAGCACCTCGCCCATCGTCACCTCGCCCCCGTCGATGGAGGCGCGCAGGCCGCCGCTGTTCTGGAACGCGATGTCGATGCCCTGGTCCTTCACGCTGTCGAGCAGGGCGTCGGCGACCAGATTGCCCATCTCGCATTCGCGCACGCGGCAGATGTCGCGCGAGCCTTCGACCGGCCCGGACGTGCTCCCGACCACCTTCTGACGGATTTCGTCCAGCGGGATCGACAGTTCGGCGATCCGCTCGACCAGCGGCCCGTCCTCGACCACCTTGCCGTCGACGACGATCGGCTCGCCCGTGGCCTCGGTCACGACGCCGTCGTCATCGAACGTCACGTCCAGCTTGCCGAGATACTTGCCGTAGGCATAGGCCTGCACGACCGCCGTGCGCCCGCCATCCGGCGTCTCGATCCAGGTGGGATACGGCCCCTTCGCGTCCTCGTCGGTGTTGGAGAGGAAGGTGTTCGAGTGCCCGCCGACGATCACGTCGATGCCGTCCACCGCCGCCGCGACCCGCTTGTCGACCTCGTAGCCGGAATGGCTGAGAACGACGATGCGGGTAACGCCCTGTTCCGTCAGCTTCGCGATCTCGCGCTCGACGGCGGTGATCGGGTTCTGGAACGTGATGTTCCTGCCCGGGGAGGCGAGATCCGGCGTATCCTCCGGCGTCAGGCCGATCAGGCCGATCTTCTCGCCCCCCCGCTCGATCACGGTGGAGGGCATAAGCACGTCGGCGAGCTGCGGCTCCTTCGAGACGTCGGCATTGGACATCAGCACCGGGAACCCGACCGCATCCATGAACCCGCGCAGCACTTCCGGCCCGTCGTCGAATTCGTGGTTGCCCACCGTCATGGCGTCGTAGCCGAGCGCGGTCATCATCTCGGCGGCCACCTTGCCCTTGTAGCGGGTGTAGAACAGCGACCCCTGGAACTGGTCGCCCCCGTCCACGAGGATCGAGTTGTTCGTGCCCGCCCGCGCCGCGCGGATGGCCGTGACGAGCCGGGCGGAGCCGCCGAAGCACTTGCCCGCGTCGTTATCCTCCGCCGAACAGCCGCTGTCGTACTTGCTGATGGGCATGATGCGGCTGTGGAAATCGTTGGTGTGCAGGATGGTCAGCGTCTCGGCCGTCGCGTTGCCCGAAGACAGGAGCGCGAGCGCGGAGACGAATGCGAAGGGAGCCTTCATGGTATCCTCGTGCGGTTTGGATGCGTACCGCAACAACCTGACGCCCTATGCCGCGCGAGGCAAGCGGGCCGTGCCGCGCGACGGCATCGCCCGCCCGTTCGCGTCGAGGACTCAGCCCAGATGCTGATTCTCGTAGACCTTGGCCATGCGCATGAAGCGCATATGGGCATAGGTGACGGAATGAATCACGCCCCAGACGCCGTAGAGGCACCGCCGCCGCAGGAAATAGGACTTGCCGAAGGCGAGCGGAAACTCGATCAGTACGCGCCAGCCGGAGACGCGCCGCCCCCGCGCGCGCATGTCCTCTGCCTGGAGGTCTGTGTAGCGGTTGAACTTGTTCGTCGCGGCGGACAGGCTTTCGAGCGAGAGATGCGTGACCTTGCCCGTCAGATCGAGGACCCGCGCCCCGTCCTCCATGATCACGTCGTCATGGACGACGCTGTCGGCGAAGCGCCCCTTGCGCTTGTTGTACAGGCGGATGCGACGGTAGGTATAGGCCCAGGACGCCGGTTCGTCCTCGTGCGGGAACCGGTCGGCGATGGGCAGCGTGTAGGCGTCGGCCTGGGGCGGACCGTTGGTGAAGGCACGGCGTATCTCGTCCGCGAGGTCGGGGGAGAGGCGCTCGTCGGCATCGATGCTGATGATCCAGTCATGGGCGCACAGGTCTTCCGCGAACCGCTTCTGGGGTCCGTAGCCGATCCAGGGTTCCTTGTGGACGTCCGCGCCGTAACTCAGCGCGATCTCGCGGGTCCGGTCCTGCGACCCCGAATCGAGGACGACGACCTGATCCACCAGCCCGTCGAGCGACGCGATGCAATCGGCGATGCGACTCGCTTCGTTATACGTGATGATGGCGGCGGATACGGGAATCCTCTCACGCCCGGATACACGCCGAGGTGATCCCGCGAGAATCGAATCCTTGGAAGAAAATGGGACAACTACCATGCCGCTGCTCCGGGAATCTTGTAATTGAATTGATTAATATCACTAGAGAGTCGAAATATATACCAAATTGTGCACGGACGTTCCAGAATGTTCCAGCAGACGCCACCGGATCACGCTCCACGATTCGCAACGCCCCTAGATTGTGCCGTTCCTTCTTGCCGCGCGCAAGGCGCAGACCGCCGCATTCAGGTCGACTTCGGCCCACGAGAAGCCGTTCTCCGCGTAATGGCCCGTCCAGTCCCGGTAGGGGACCATGCGATAGGGGAGGCCGCGATAGGCATCGAAGGCGGGGCCGTATTCGGCGTTGGCCGAGAAGTCGGTCGCGATGACCGGCGTTCCCGCGGCGAGGCTCTCGTGGATGGTGAGACCGTACCCCTCGGCCCGGTGCAGCGACAGGTAGACATCCGCCGCCCCCTGCAACGCCGCGATCTCCGCATCCGTCATCTCCTCTTCGAGCAGGCGGACCGTATCCGTCCCGCCGGTCATCGCCCGCAACTCGTCGAGCACGACCCGGGTGATCCTCGACACGCGGATCTTGAGCACCAGGATGCAGCCGGAATCCCCGTCGAAGGCCCGCATCCATGCGGCGACATGCGCCCACGGGTTCTTGCGGGCCGGACAGGTCGAGATATCCATGATCGCCAGCCCCATGAACGCATCGGGCGCGATCCCGAGCCGCGCGCGCATCGCTGCCGCGTCGTCCCGGCCCGCGCCGGAGGGGGGCAGGGCGACCGCGTGGGGCCGCAGGTGCACGGGGATAGCGCCGACCGCCGGGGCGATGGCGCGTCGGCTGTAGTCGGAGGGCGTCCATATCTCGTCGACCAGATCGACGGCGAAGCGCCAGTGCCCCGGAAAGGACGGCGTCTCCCACACCCACAGCCCCGTTCGCCATGCCGCCTGCACCCGCTCCGGAGGCAGGGCGGCGAGCAGGGTCGCATAGGTATCGGGCGCCGCGAGCAGGTAGAGCCGGTCGAAGGGCGGGCCGTCCCGCCGCTCGACGGGGGCGCCGGTATGGAGCGCGGCGCCAAGATCGTGGACCTCCAGCTCCGGATGCTCCTCGCGAAGGCGCTCCAGTTCGTAGAGACCCGCGCGGCTCAGCCCCGTCCGCCCGGAAAAGTCGCCCAGCACGCAGACATGCCCCGCACGCGGCATGCGCCCTGCGCGGTCCGCTATGCGATAGGGTGCGGTCGCCTCCCGGTTCGCCCGGTTCCGCGCCCGACGCCGCAGGGGCAGGCGCAGGCGATGGCTGATCGTGCGATACGTCCAGCGGCGCAGGGCGTGGGGGAAGCGTCGGAAGGCCCGCTCGGGGTCGTCCGCCGCCGTATCGCTCATGCGGTTTCGTTCCGGCTCTCGTCGAACTGGAGGGCGTGCAACTGCGCGTACAGCCCGCCCGCGCCCATAAGCTTGGCGTGGGAGCCGGACTGGACCACCTTGCCCCTGTCGACCACATGGATCATCGCGGCGTGGCGGACGGTCGAGAGGCGATGCGCGATCACGAGCGTCGTGCGCCCGACCATCAGGCGGTCGAGCGCCTCGGCCACGCGCGATTCCGACTGCGCGTCGAGGGCCGCCGTCGCCTCGTCGAGCAGCAGGATGGGCGCGTCCCGCAGCATGGCGCGGGCGATGGCGATGCGCTGGCGCTGACCCCCCGACAGGCGCGTGCCGTCCTCGCCCACCCGGGTCTCGTACCCCTGCGCGAGGGCTTCGATGAAGTCGTGGGCGTTGGCCGCCTTCGCCGCGGCGACCACCTCCTCGTCGGTGGCGTCGAGGCGCCCCATCCGGATATTGCGCTCGATCGAGCCGTCGAACAGGAACGGATTCTGCGACACCGACGCGACCGCGTCGCGCAGACTGGAGAAGCTCACGGTCGACAGGTCCGTCTCGCCGATGGACACGCGTCCCGTATCGGGGTCGTAGAATCGTTCGATCATCGCGAAGATCGTCGACTTGCCGCCCCCCGAGGGACCGACCAGCGCGGTCGTCTGCCCGGCGGGCGCCTCG
>Ga0209831_1001412_pt1 | contig 22065 bp, 13 predicted proteins | sample Maine_Asex4_meta_FD_187451 | JGI IMG/M metagenome (GOLD analysis project Ga0209831, IMG submission 187451) | Marine algal microbial communities from Maine, USA - Maine_Asex4_metaG (SPAdes) (version 2) | ecosystem: Host-associated > Algae > Red algae > Unclassified | place: Maine, USA | collected... | reverse complement strand
TAATGGGAGTCATGGCTTACTTGATGGAAGAAAACGGTTTTCCCGTTGCGCCTACTATTTTAGGTATTGTACTTGGCACTATGCTTGAGGATAATTTTATGTCCTCGATGATTAAAGCTGATGGTCAGTTCGCAGAGTTTTTCTCACGACCCATTGCAGCCACGCTTGGCGTGTTGGTTATTGTGATCTGGACGCTACCGTTGTTACGACTCTTATTACGAACACTGCGCGGTGAAAAGACACGCTTGCCGACTTAATGTTCGCCGCACATATGTTTACTCGTTTTCACCAGTATTAGTGTGAGCGATTTTCATCGCTCACACTAATACGTTGATACACTACGTTCGATTTGACAACCTTACACGAGTGAAACAGAGGGCTAACAATGCCCAGAGACTAAAGGCACCACCACCGCTAGAATCACTTGCAACTGCAGCGCCAGTTTCTGGAGTTACCGGCGCCGGCATAGCTTCATCCGTATCAGTTGTCGTCATAGCTTCTTCCGCTTCCGTGGGAACGGGGATAACAGCCACTTGCTCGGCGGCCGGTTCCGCTACTTCCTCTGACGAAGTATTTGCATCGGAGTCTGTAGATTGACCGGAATTCGACGAACCAGTATCAGTACCTTCATTCGTTGCTGGATCAATTTCAGGATCAGGTACTACTTCAGGCTCGGTTATAACTCCAGGATCAGGTACTACTTCAGGCTCGGTTATAACTCCAGGTTCAGGTACTACTTCAGGCTCGGGCAGTACTTCAGGAGGCACATAAGCAGTATTGTCATCAGCGTCATAAATCGCTGGTATACCGTCCTGGTCGGCGTCAGTGTAAAAGCCGGCGTCGGAAGTTAGATCTAGTGCACCATCGTTACCGACGTCGAGATCATAGCGGAATTCGATACCATCCCCGTCTTGATCAACATTTCCCTGTTGAAGCGTTACTCCATTTTCTACCTGGCACCCATTTTTAGAGGTGTCATAAGACCATACGCAATAATAAGCATTGTCTACGTCAGCCTGGTTAAAAATGCCATCGCCATCACTGTCCCCACGCCCCGCATTACTATCTATATCAACTAAGTTCGCCAGTCCATCTCGATCATCATCAACAAACTGAGTAATCTGACCAAATGCGTTCGCCGCAATGTACTGATCGACATGATTGACATTATCGTATTTAGTGTATCTCGATATACCCTGCTCTTCGAAATCTAAAATTCCATCACCATCACTGTCTAAATCAACACTGTTCAGCATACCGTCACCATCTACATCCAATGGATTGCCAACATAGCCTTCTGGTACCCAAGACGTGTCGAATTCAAGCTCATCGTGCACGCCATCGTTATCAGCGTCCGCGTCGAGATGATCATGGTATCCATCGCCATCAAAGTCTGGGTAGGGATTGGCACTCGATACCGCTAACATTTCTGCAACATCAGGCATACCGTTATTATTAACGTCAGATAGGTCGTCCAAAAAACCATCGTTGTTCGCATCGATCAATCCTATTTCGATAGCATCTGACAGACCATCACCATCGCTATCGGCATCTTTTAGAACCTCGCCTTCAAACTCGTTTAGTACGCCATCATTATCAATATCGAAGTCGACTGGAATAGATGCATCGTCGGCTGCGTTGATTGGATCTGAGCCTTGCTGAACTTCCCAACCGTCAAGTGCGCCACCACCATCGGAATCTGAGCGTTTAGGATCGGTACCTAATAAGGCTTCTTCAACGTTACTTAAACCATCGTGGTCCATATCATCGCTGGTCGGATCAAGATCATTGTCAAACGGTACATAGGCTGCAGTATCATCAGCGTCTAGATGATCTGTAACACCATCGCCATCGGTATCGATTTTTGTACCTAACCAACCATTGTATACAAACTCTTGACCATCAAGCTTTCCATCTCCATCAGCATCCGGGTCAAGTTTGTTTTGTATACCGTCGCCGTCTACGTCCAGCGGGTCAAACGGAAAGTCATTAGGAAGATTGGGAGCTTGGTTTTCCCAATAATCACTCAAACCATCGTTGTCAGAATCTGCGTCGAGGACATCGGGTATGCCATCGTTATCGATATCCGGGTAGTTTCCCGAGACCGCTAACGCCTCTGCAACATCGGGCATACCATTATTGTTAATGTCAGTTAAATCATCTAAGAACCCATCTCGATCTGCATCGACTAACCCCAATTCAATGGTATCTGGCACACCATCTCCATCAGTATCCTTATCATACATATCCCTCGGTTGATCCCCTTCCAAATGATCACCAAGACCATCGTTATCCGAATCCAGGTCGTCGGGTATTTGGTCATCGTCTGTAGCATCTAATGGATCAAAACCGTTAGCGATTTCCCAACCATCACCCTTACCGCCGCGATCAGTATCTACATAATAGCGGTCGGTACCAATTGAAGACTCATAGGAGTCACTCAAACCATCACGGTCCCAATCATTTGCTGCTAGCGCCGAAGTGGCACCAACGATCAACGCGATTGCGGCTGCTAAAGGTCGTAGTTTGAACGTCCGAGTGATTTCCATATTATGTCCTTTATAAATAAGCGGGTTAAAAGGACAAAGCGGCTTTTCCAGATGTTATTGGAGAGACTGATAAAGAAATTGTGAAAAACTGACAAAAAGTGCGCTTTAAAGAGTAAGGGCGCACGTTTTTAGCACTGATTCATGGATTTACTGATTACTGATCGCGATCAAGACTTAAGTGCGATTAAACCTGTACGCTTTAATCGCTTGATACTACGTCGATCCTGAATTTAATCCAGAATCTTAAGTTGCCATAACGCACAACAATTCGAACATAATCGATGCGCCTAAAAATGCCGTATTACCGCTCCGGTCAAACGGAGGAAAAACTTCGACAAGATCGGCGCCTATGATGTTTATTTTGTCTAATGCTCTTACAACCTGCACGGTATGATAGGAATTGGGCGCGCCAATTTCAAGCGTACCGGTTCTCGGTGCAAAAGTAGGGTCGACGAAATCAATGTCGTAGGAAATATACGTATCGGTGTCTCCTACAATTTGACAGGCTTCTTCCATCACGCTATCAACACCACGCGCGTGAAACTTCTCTATTGGAATATCACGAATACCAACCGCATCAGCAAATCCCGATCTTCATTGTCATAGGTTGTGCCGCAAATGCCTATCTGCACGACTTTCTACGGGTTGATTAGGTTTTCCTCAACAGCACGTCGGAATGGCGTGCCGTGGGTATACTTTGTTCCGCCAAAGTAACCGTCGAAAAGATCGGTATGACTGTCAAAGTGAGTCATCGAAACCGGTGAGTCTTTAGCCAGCGCACGCAGAACAGGCAGTGATGTAAGATGATCTCCTCCCGCCGTTAATGGAAGTATGCCTGCAGCTTTCACTTGATCATAGAACGCTGTCACGCGTGACATGGTATCCATAAGGTCTGCAGGATTAGGCGGCATGTCCCCAAGATCTGCACAATTGGCCAGTTCGAACGGACGCACACCGGTAGCGCCATTTTGGGGCACGCATCATCGTCGACATGTTCCGCAATAACCGTGGCCCATGGCGAGGCCCTGAACGGTTAGTCGTACCGCCGTCCCAAGGCACACCGATTAAACCGATCTTTACTTCGCTTATCTTTGGATCGTCCAGCGCCACATTTGGCAGGCGCATAAACGTTGCCACACCAGCAAAGCGCGGAAGGTCAAATCCAGATACCGGTTGGAAATAATTATCGCTCAATTGCTCTCTCCTTTAGTGCATTACACTGCTGTCGTTCACGCCGAGACGCAGTGTGGCGTGAAACTGCATGGCAAACGAACAGACATAAACGCTGGTCAAGTGGTGCGTGAATATGCGGCTTGAAAAACGTTAAACTGATACAACTATTCTTTCGTCTTTCTTACATGCGCAAAAGCTGCAAACAAATCACCCGGTGAGCGCTCATTGCCAAGATCTAATTTATCTTCGATGCGTTGCAAATGATTATCCACTTCATTTTGCGCAGCCTTTGCATCACCTGCTTCAACAATGTCGATGATATCGAAATGCTCCTGATGCGAGCATAGTGTGTGATGTGGTGTTTGGTACATCGCAATGATTAGCGAAGTCTGAGGCACAAGCTCCTTCAAGTAGCTCTGAAGTGTTTCATTGGACGAAAGCATAGACAACTGTATATGAAAATCACCTGATAGCCGTAAACCACTACCTACGTGTTGCCGACGTACTTGATCTCGCTCGTCTTCTACACATTTTCGAAGCCTGTTTAGAGATTCTTTAGTGGCTGCAATGGTCGCTTCACGAACCAGCTCACTTTCAATTAGTCTGCGCACGCCGAGTACTTCACGTGCCTTTTTTACATCCGGACGGATAATAGTTGCACCGCGATTAGGCTGGATATCAACTATACGATCATGTGAAAGCCTTAACAGCGCACGACGAACAATGGTTCTGCTAACAGAGAAAATACTGGCTAACTCATCTTCCTTTAGCTTCACACCGGGACTCAGTCGATGGTCCAGAATGGCATCTAATATTTCGTTGTATAGCCGGCCATCTTGAGTTGCATTTAAAGCATCTTCAACTGGCACAACGACCAGCTCCAGCTTTTCTGAATCTTTGGGTTTCGAGTTTTTGTTAGCACCCATGCCTTGACTCCATATCAATTAACTATATTGTACACAACGCAGATCAGGCGCAACCAGCCTACTCCGCCTTGCCACCTGCTTGAAACCATTGATCTATCAACGCGCGCTCTTCATCTGTAATTTGAGTTAAGTTTCCAATAGGCATCGCCTTGGTCACGACAACTTGTTGATGAATCACTTGCGCCTGTCGCACGATATCGTCCGCGCTTTCAAGAACCACACCTTTGGGTGCCGTACTAAAACCGGGTTGTGTCGGTGCCTGTGCATGACAGCTAGCACCTAAGATAACCGCAACTGGTTTACTCAGTGTCATTACGCTTGGGTCTATTAGTTTTTGTGTTAACCAACGCCTTGCGTTTACGCTGGGTACAACCAGTACTTAAGGAAACCACAGGCACTGTCCAACAAGCAACAACAACAACACCCACTACTACTGCTATCGGATAGATAAGCGATTAACACCTCGAACTTACATAACGCTATTTCGATGATCAAACACCGCACCCGTAGTAAAAGAATTTTCCGCCGAGGCTGCAAACGCAATGAATCTAGCGATTTCCTCAACCGTGACGGATCGACCGCGTGGGATTTTCGATTGTTAGGCTAACAAGGTTGTCAGACAGGATAGCTAACTGGATGGTTTTTCAGCTTTATCGAACAATGATTCCACGTTGTCATCCAGCGACTTTTTCGAATCGTTTTCCCCGGCAGTGTTCAGGATAGGCAATGGATCAAGTTGTTTCCAAAGCGGCGAGATAGAGAACAAACTCGCTAGCAATGCGCCACCTCTTAACACCCAGATCAAAAATCCGGCGGTAACACTCAATGAAAATCCGATCACTGCGTCTCTGGCCGATGCAGTTCCTTCGAGTTTTTCAGCTGCGTGGGCTAACTGTTTCTGCATCTTGTCAATGCTGGCCATCAGTCCGACGTTACTATCGATAGCCTGAAATACACCTAGACCCTCTATCGACAACGGGTCCAGAGATAAAAGCGAAGCGATCTGAAGATTCGCGCGCTCTGCATCCGATACCTTGATGTTCTTGTGAATGAGCGTCGACGGTTCTGACAATACTGATGCCACATTCAACGCGTCCAGCCGATTCGAATAGCCGGTAAATTCCGGGATGCGTAGTGAAGACAACGAAGCTTCGCCCATGGCGTCCGTATCTTCAACTGATTCATCGGCCTCGGCTACCGTTTGCGCTATGAAGGCATTTTCGCCGTCTTCGGGTAATAGGCTAGTGGTCGCAAATGACATCTGCTCGAGCGCCTCGAATGAAACGAGTGATTCCAGTTCCAATGCTGGCACTGCACTAAGTACCGCTTCTGGCAGAAACTCGATGCAAATGACATCTGCTCGAGCGCCTCGAATGAAACGAGTGATTCCAGTTCCAATGCTGGCACTGCACTAAGTACCGCTTCTGGCAGAAACTCGATTGCGTCGGGAATCGCAGCTCCAACTTCTGGCCCTGGCTCTGGTTCTGGCATTTCGATTACGTTTATCGGCATATCAAAAACCGAAACACTGCCGAATCCATCGTCCACTGTCAAAGGCAGCATATTCATTCCCGGAACTGCACCGGTAAAATTAAGCATAACCAATCCAAGGTCAACGTCAGCCTGAGTAAAACTACTGACCGCATTCCCTCCCACAATCAATTGAACTGATGGCCATGTGCCCAACGGACTGTACTCAAGTTGCCCCGCAGATTGCTCGGCATCGTTCGCATTCAGCATTGATGTAGTTAATACAAGTGTATCGTTTTGTTGCACCGTACCACCAGAGTTCTGTAGCAACTGTTCCTCATCATTAACCGCCACTACAGTGATGTTTCTCTGAATCTGGTCGGACAAGTTCACACCATCACTAACCAAAACCTGTATCTCTCGTACTGTGGTTGTTGGGTTATCAGAAAAATTGGCATAAGTGACAGAACGAATGGCATCCTGGTATTGGGTCGCCGTTGCTGTCCCGGTAAGGCTAAGCAATCCACTCGCATCATCGTAAGATCCACTGATACCATTCTGATCAGTAAAGGCCAACCAATCCTCGCCGGCAATAAAGCCTATGCCGATACTAACCTGGGCCGAGACAATCATACCGTTATCCGGCTCTGACACCTCGATGTTTGAACTGATGGATATGGGAACATTGTTTTCAACATAAACCAGCGCGGCTGTATCCATTGCGCTTACTTGAGGTGCTTCGTCACTATTTGAGATAACCAGTGAATAGTTAGCGCTGTCTTCAATCCCTGATCCGAATCCAGCATCATCAACATTCACCGTGACATCCAGCTGCGCACTGCTTTGCGCATCGAGTGACACACCTGGTTTTAGTTGCAGCCGATCAGAAACTATTTGAAAAACACTGGCATCAGCGCCAGATAAAGACAATGTATTTGCCCCACCATCAACATCCGATACCACGATGATGGCAACATCAATCGGAACCGAAGTCGGTGTATTTTCTGGCAGTACGTTAAGCAGGTTACTTAACTGAATCACCGGCGCGTCTTCAATCGCCTGCATCAACACTGCCCTTGTCAACGTGTTTGAACTGTTGACACCATCGCTGATACTAACTTCCAGGACTCGCGACACGGTGGATGGATTTTCACTTGAGTTGCTGTAACTAACCGAACGAATCGCGTTTTGGTAATCAATGGCACTTCCTGTGCCTGTCAAGATCAACACGCCAGTGTTCTGATCATACTGGCCACTGATACCGTTCTGAGCGATAAATTCCAATGCGTCGCGATAAATTCCAATGCGTCTTCAGCTGGCACGTAGCCGTTGATAAACTTGATATGAGCGCTATCGAGAAGTCCGTTGTCCGGCTCTGCTACTACGATGGTAGAACTGACAGCTGTCGGGGAATCATTTTCCTGAACAGTCAATACGGCGGTTTCAATAGCACTGATAACCGGCGGTTCATCGATATTGTCAATCGGCAAACTATAGCTTGCGCTATCGTCAATGCTGCTACCAACACTCGCATCATCCACATTAACGGTCACATTTAATTGAGCAAGTGTCTCTGCATCAAGCGACACACCGGGTATAAGTTGCAGCTTACCGGCAGTGATCTGAAACAAGCTTGCATGTGCACCGGATAAAGATAGCGTGTTAACGCCGCCATCAACATCACTTACAACGATATCAGCGATATCAATCGCTTGAGTAATTGCCGTATTTTCAGCAAGCGATGCAACAATGCCACTGAGCTGCACAGTAGGGGCATCATTGGTCGCGGTAACGCTAACTAACCGACTCGCCACATTAGAGGTTAGGACACCATCATTTAGGACACCATCATCCACACTGATCTGTATCACTCGCACAGTGCTATTTGGGTTTTCAGCAACGTTGCTGTATTCAATTGAACGAATAGCGCTCTGGTATAAAACACTACTTGCCTGGCCCGTTAGATCAAGTACGCCGGTAATTAAATTGAACGAACCGGTAATACCATTCTGATCGGTAAATTGAAGCTGGTCCTCCCCACTGATAAAACCTGCGGATATTTGTACACTGGCCGCGTTAATCATTCCATTGTCAGGCTCTGCTATAACAATGGTTGAAGTAAGCGGTACTGGCGATCCATTTTCAACAAAGCTAATCGTGCTTGATTCAATCGCGCTTAATATAGGCGGCTCATTAACATCATCAATGGCCAGGGCATAAGACGCGCTATCATCTATGCCAGAACCAATACTGGCATCATCGACGTTCACCGTTACATCCAGCTGCGTCAGTGTCTCTGCATCCACTGTGATTCCAGGCTTAAGCTGTAATCGATCGTTAGCAATCTGAAACAGACTTGCATCGGTACCTGATAAGGAAAGCGTATTCGGGCCACCATCGACATCGGTTACGACAATATCAGCCACACCAAGTGGTGCTGGGAATGGAGAATTCTCCGAAATCGATGTAACCAACGGGTTGATCTGAATCGTCGGGGCGTTGTTCACAGCAACGATGTTGACCCCTCTGTTTTCGGTATTGGAGCTGAGCGCGTTATCACTAACCTGAACGGCAATGACTCTTGGTCCGGTCGATGGGTTAGCGCTGGTATTGCTGTATTCAATTGAGCGTATGGCGCTTTGATATTGTGCAGCGGTTGCCTGTCCGGATAAAACCAGCGTGCCTGTGGCAACATTATACGATCCGCTAATGCCGCTCTGATTTACAAAGGCCAGTAAATCTTCACCCGGAACATACCCTGCAGTAATTTGAATATTGGCAGTCTGTACTATTCCGTTATCCGGCTCTGCAACCACGATCGTGTTGCTGATTACAACGGGCAAGCCGTTCTCTACAAAATTTAAATTCGTTGTTTCAATAGACCCAAGACCCGGTGCTTCATTAACATCGGTTATTTGCAATGTATATTGTGCGCTGTCATCGGGGTTGACACCAATGTTTCCGTCATCGACTTCCACAACGACATCCAGTTGCGAGAATGCCTCATAGTCCAAGAGCACTCCGGGCTTGAGTTGCAGCTTGTTTCCCGTTATCTGAAACAGCGTTGAGTCCGCACCTGAGAGTGCCAGAATGTTTGTTCCACCATCAACATCATCAATAACAATATCTGCAATATCAATAGAGGCGTAGGTGGTTGTGTTCCCGGGTACAGTGCTGCTGTTCACCGTATTCTCAGACAACGATACGATGATACTGTTTAGCGTAACAGTTGGGGCATCGTTAACAGGCGCAACCAATAGATTAAGCAGTACCGAAGCTGTACTTAAAGAACTGCCTGCATCTGCGATCAGATTATTCGTATAGGCAGGCCCTGAAGTTGAACTGATAGTTCCAGTGAACGCGCTGTCTAAAGCATATACTGTCAAAGGTGATGCTGCACCGAAATAGTCTGCAGCAGGAACAAATCTGAGTTCACCCGCTGATGAAATGATCAACGAATTATTAATAGATACGGCACCTACACTCTGCCAGCTGCCGCCGGCTATTCTGAATTGCCAGTCCCCGGTAACGTTAACTGGGTTGTCTACAACTGCAATGGCCAGAAGGTAATCACCGCCATCCACATCCGAAAATCCACCGTTAAACACAGCACCAATATTTTCACCAGCAGGGTTAGTGTCATCTTCCATCACGAGAAGTGATGAAGGCACAATCAACTGCGGCGCTTCATTGACATCGTTAACAAACACTGGAAAATTGGCACTGACTGGCTGCGCGCTTGAGTCCAGAACCTCAACGGTAATCTGATGAAATGTATCGGTTTCATAATCAAGCGAGGCTGTGCTCGACACAGACACTTCACCGGTAGTTGCATTAATAACAAACCGGCCACCGGCATCGGCCGACAAGCTGTACGTCAGTGTCGTATCATCAATGTCCTGCGCACTGACAAATCCGAGGCTATCACCGGTCAGCGCATCTTCGTTGACTTGTAATTGGGCATTGACCTGAACTCCAAATGGCAAATCGTTTACCGGTAGAACGGTCGTAGTCACGGCAACGGAGTTAGTACTGATCGCCGTTTCAGATCCGTCTAAAAGATTCTGCGTGTATTGTGGGACAACGGTTGCCCCGCCATTGTAGCTACTATCCAGACCATGAACGCTCAATGAACTGGCAGGACCTGTGACGTTCGCAGCAGGGACGAATCGTATCCAATTATTCACACCAAGAACGAGTGCAGAGTTTTGAGAAACACTACCAACCGAATACCATTGACCTGCGCTGTAGCGATATTCCCAATCCCCAGTTGTCGAAGCTGTATCATGTTGTGTAATCGCTATGCCACTTAACACCTGTCCAGTGTCCGGGTCAGTGAATACCGGTGGGAACACATCGCCAACGCGCACACCAGCAGAATTGACATCATCCTCATTCACCGACGCAATGCTTACAGCCGAAGTCAGCACCGGTGGGTCGTTAACATCGTTGACAGTCACGCTCAGACTCTGACTAAAACTCAAAGCGGTTGAGTCAGTCACCTGTACACTAATCAGATGACTTGAATTGACTTCAAAATCCAGAACAGCGCCATTGGCTACGGTGATATCGCCCGTGATTGAATCTATTGAAAATCGACCACCAGCATCGTTCAACAAACTATAAGAAAGAACAGAACTGTCGGGGTCCACACCTATAACGGTTCCAACGGCTGTACCGCCAGCCGAATTCTCATTGACTTGCAGCGGTGCCACCGCATTGATAGCAGTCGGCGCATCAGAAACAAGATTAACCACGGTGTTCAGAACAGCGATATTACTACTCAATGCTGCATCAGCTGCAACCACACTGGTATCGGCGATGATGCGCGTACTGTTGCTGGAATAACTATTCACCCAGCTATCGTCTAATGCGTAAACAGATAAAGATCCGGGGAAACCATTAAAGTCGGCAGCCGGAACGAAACGCACCAACGTATAACGATCGAGCACTAGACCCTGAGTTGCAGATACTGTGTCCACTGGTAGCCAGCTCGTACCGTCGACCGAATACTCCCACATCCCCTGACTCGCATTGGACACATCGCCAACAACGATAACACCGGTGAAAGTCCCACCCCCATCGGGGTCAGTAAATGTACTTCCGAACAAGTTGACAAAGGAATCGCCTAGCGGATTGAGAGTGTCTTCTAATACACCGGGCAAAGTTGCATCAAATACCATTCCCACCCCCATCGGGGTCAGTAAATGTACTTCCGAACAAGTTGACAAAGGAATCGCCTAGCGGATTGAGAGTGTCTTCTAATACACCGGGCAAAGTTGCATCAAATACCATAGGCCGATCATTAAGCGGATTCACGGCAGTTTGCAGCGATACCGGCGAAATACTGATGGCTCCAAATTGGGCAGCACCTGATACATCAATGTATAGGGGTGTACCCGCCGGCGTAAATCCGCCAGCGTAGTCATTATCCAGCGCGTGCATTGTCAACGAAGGCACTGCGCCATTGAAATCAACACCAGGTAAAAATCGCAGCAAATCACTCTGCGCCACAACCAATGCGTTAGTGGAAGACACCGGACCTATCGCATACCAGGTAACACCATCCGATGAATGTTGCCACGCTCCATCCGCATTGATGGCATTACCGGTCACTGCAATACCTGCCAGAGACGCACCACTGTCGACATCAGCAAACGTGGATGCGAATAAACTGGCAACCGTCGCACCCGCTGGATTAACGGTATCTTCAGCTACACCTGCAAGACTCGCAGCTGATATTGAAGGAGCTTCATTTGCATCAACAACCGTGATAGTCGTAGACCAGTTTGTCGACGCCGACTGGTTATCTGATAAGTTGAATACAATGTTGAGTGACTGGATAGTTTCGAAATCAACCGGTGTTGTAAGAACCAGCTCATCGGCGGCATTGATGGTGAAATAGTTTGCGTCTGCTGAGTTTGGTGTAATAGTAAACGGGTCATTCTCAGGGTCGGTTACTACAACCGTTCCAACCACTGAGCCTACTGCGGTAGCTTCACTAATCTGCCCTGACAAAGTCACTGACGTGGCCGTTGGAGCATCGTTGACCGGAGTCACAAAGGTTTCCAGCAGACCTACATTAACACTCGAAGCTGAATCCGATGCAGGAGCGGTAATATCGACCAACAAAGGACTGCTTATGGTGAAACTCAATGGCCAGCTCAAATCCAACCCCTTCACACTAAGTGGACCTGGCGAACCCGTAAAATCGGTGGCAGGAACAAATCGGACATCCGTGTATCGATCAAGCACTAACCCTTGAGTGGGCGACACTGAACCTATCGGTAACCAGGTTTCGCTGGGCACGGAATATTCCCAGTGACCCTGAGTTGCGTTCGATGCATCGCCTACAATGACTACGCCAGATATAGAATCACCAACGTCAACATCCAACATTCCAAATTCGAACAATGCCAGCAAAGATTCACCTGGTGGATTGGTGTCGTCTTCTACAATGCTGGCCAATACTTCATCACCAATCACTGGTCGATCATTAACCGCATTTACTACCGTGTTTAATGCAACTGGCACGACACTTATCGGTCCATAGGGTCCGGCGCTTGTAGTGTCAATTTGAAAAGGCGAGCCGGTCGTTGAATAACTACCCGTATAGCCATTATCAAGTGCACGCATCGAAAGAGATGCTGGCGTTCCGTTAAAATTAGCCGACGGCATAAAACGCACAAGATCACTTTGAGAGAGCACGACTGAGTTTAAAACGTTAGCCGGTCCTATAGCTGTCCAGCTCACGCCATCGGTGGAGTACTGCCATTCCCCATCGGTGCTAATGGTATTTCCAGTGATTGCTACACCAGCTAATGACGCGCCGGCATCAACATCGACAAACGATGAAGCAAAAAGACTACTAACGGTTGCACCCGGCGGATTGATGTTGTCTTCGAAAACGCCCGCTAGACTGGCCGCGCTGATTTGAGGAGATTCATTAGCATCCTGAACGGCGATACTCGTGTTCCAGGTATCTGATGCAGCACTGGGGTCAGTCGCCTCGAAAGTAATCGAAATATTGTTATCCGATTCATAATTAAGCGATGATGAAAGAATTATCTGATACTGAGCATTGATACTAAAGTAGCTTGCACCCTCCCCGGAAATGACAACAGTGACGGGATCATTTTCTACATCAGCGACCACCAGCGTGCCAACGATAGTTCCTACCGGTGTATCCTCGTTTAGCAAACCAGGAACGGTCGATGCGACAGTATCAATAACCGGAGCGTCGTTTACCGGAATAACAACAACGCTGGCTTCCGCACTAAGTGAACTTAATTCATCACCCACACCGAACGAGCCAATATTGATGGTAATCCGCGTATTGCCTATTGTTGTAGCGCCAGTGTAAGTGCTATCAAGTGCATGCACGACAAGTTCCGGTGGTGAACCGTTATAGTTGACTGCAGACAGAAATCGAAAATAGTCTGTGGCTGAAATGACCAGCGCGTTACTGGCATTCGTCCCACTGATGTAGTGCCAGTTCGTTCCATCTGAAGAATACGCCCACTCACCTTCAAACGTTGGAGGGTTGGCTACAACTGCAATGGCCGAGAGACTGTCACCGGTATCCGGGTCGGAGAAAGCCGGGCCAAATACATCTTGTACCGTTGTCAGTATCGGAGCACCATCTTCATCAAACGATGGCATCGTAATGTTTACCAGTGTCGGAGAATCGTTGACCGGTAGTACATTCACCGTGATGAAATCTATACTGCCACTGATGGCAGTACTACCACCGTTAACCACAGCTGAGGCTAGCTCTCGAATTGCCCCATCGGTAAAATTCACTGGAAAATTCGGGCCTGAATAAGTGCTATCAAGCACACGCACAGATAGATTTGCTGGTGTGCCATTGTAATTAGCATCAGGCAGAAAACGAATGAGAGTCGAGTTTGACAGGGCTAACGCATTGGTTTCACTAGTCACTCCCACCGCATGCCAGTTAGCGCCATCGGTGGAATATTGCCAAACTCCGCCAATAGGTGTATTCGGTGAGGATGTGACGAGCACACCCAACAGGTAATCACCAGAGTCAGGATCTGCAAATCCCGAGTCCATGAGTAAACTGACTGAGCGCCCGGCAGGATTCACTTCATCTTCGTTAATGTTGAACGTAGCGTGAAATGCACTTGGCGCGGTGTTTACCGGTGCCGATGTATCAATGTTCACATAGATAAAGCTATTGGTGGAGGTTCCAATACCATCATCAACAGTGAAATAGACATACTCACCCGCTGGCGGACCCGGTAACGCTGTCGACACTACCGACAACACTCCATTATTAATATCTTCTTGCGTAAACGATCCGCCAAGAGACAATGCGACACCGTTAAGTAAAAGATCCACATTCGAAGGCTGTTGATACATCACAAACACCAGCTCATCGTCGGTATTGTCCGGATCAACGGCCTGCAAATCACTGTTGGTGATGACCAGTGGCGCACCTGCAAAATTGACAGTGACCGACGTACTAGAGACTAGCTGCTCAACATTGGGTGTGATGAACACATCGATTGTAAAAAAGGTGGCGTCACCCTGTCCATCATCAACGCTCAGAGCAATCGAATCAGAGACCGATCCGGGAAAGGCACCACTATCCTCAATGCTCACAAGACCGTTATTGATGTCAGCTTGAGTAAACGACATGCCAGTGCTTAACGGCGCACCATTGAGCTTTATTTGGGCTGCGCCCACTAGGGTCTCGATGGTATAAACCAGATCAGTATCGGGTGTGTCGAGGTCAGTCGTCAGTAAATCAGCACTGGTTATGGTTACAGGTGCACCAGATTCGCTCATCGATAGGGAGTTGTTGACCGCAAGCACTTGCTCTTCCGCCCCCGTATCACCGACCAGCTCCTGCGCATCAGCAAAGCTGATCGCGCGATTATAGATGCGGATTTCATCAAGCAACCCATCATAGTTTCCACTGTTGGTACTTTCTAAACCCATTCTTAATGGTGAAATAGAACCCAACGAAATAACCGATGGCCCGGCAGAGCTGGTTACAATATCCCATGTGCCAGTGACAATATTATAAATATTCATTTCAAGCGAAGTGCCACTACGCTTTGCCACAACGTACCGCCAGTCGCCATCAGTGATATTTTGAGTCCCGGTTACAGTTTGGGTTGTTGCCCCATCTCCTATGGAAAACACCACTTGACCGCTCGCATCAAGAGATGCACTAAAACCAGTACCGTTTGTTTGTAAGTTTCCAAACATGCGGTCACCGGCATCAGCAGCGTTAACCTGCATCCAGAAAGAAGCTGTGAAATCACTGGTTCCAAGCCCAGGAAATGACCCTGCGCTAACCTCCCCTTGGTGAGCAGGACCAATGCTGTCTCCAGAGAAGTCACCTGCCTGGCCAACAATACCCGTCACTGAACCAACATCGCTTAAAATTGCATTGGCGGCACCGGCGGAATCGACACCGTCTCCATCCAGTTTCCAGTGATGGATTAGCCCAGTGGTTATATCAAGACTGCCCGACCAATCGTTCTGAATCGATGCCTGTACGATGACGGGTGTTTCTACAGTGCCCTGTTCAACTTCAAGATCCCAGTCACCGTTCTTTAATGCATGTCCGGTGATATCACTGCTACTGGCCACATCTGCATCAGTCAGTGTTGCCAGAGTTTCGGCAAATAGACGCCCGTCCGCCGTTGAAGATAAATTGCATCCATACAATAAAATATCGCCATCGACATCTAAGGATGCTCCCCACTCCAATAATAATTGGCTGTTCGCCAGTAACGATTGCTGATCGATTGAGTGCACTCCAAATTGCAATTCACCGACAGATGCATGCGATACGATATGCATCGCTTCCAGATCGCTATAGTGGGAGAGAATGTCGGCAATAGCGGCAATCGGATCATTGGTTGCCTCGAGAGTCACAATGGCAATTCGCACACCATCATCGAGCTGTGCTCGCAACAGAGTTTGTAGTTCAACGATGTCTGATTGAGTGCCATCGACAATAACCACTTGCGTGATTGAGCCAGCATCGCTACTGGCAGCTGAAGTTAAGAGCTGGGTATCCGATGACTCTTCAATGAGTTTTGCAAGCTCCGTTTCGGGTGGTTGCTCCTGCAATGTGAATTCATCGGATGCACCCACAAACGCCAGAAGCGGTGCAGCATCTGCCGAATAGAGCACGCGTGACTCGAGCGGCTCGATACGAATCAGCTGTGGCACTACGTTTGACTGGTTTGGTTTTCGCGCCACTTTTCAGCTCTAAAATCAGGTTTGCGAATTAAAATATCTGCTTCCCAAGAAGTCGGCGGCTGAGGGTTAAACTGCATAATTTTTTTAGCGCTAGTTCACAGTTTGTCCAGAATTGAGAGTTATATTGCATATGCATCGGGACATCGTACTAATAAGCGAATAGTTTCTCGCAAATTCAACAACTTAATGACCTACCCAAACAGGTTGTCAGGCAACAAAAAGACACAATCCTAACTGTGTGAATGGCGTGCAGAGTGACACTGATTACTATGGTTATAAAGCGATTCCGAGCCGAATACATTGGCTGTACAAATAACATGGAGACACGCGTTAACAGTGTCGCCGAGATCAGACTTAGAACTACGCGATAACGTACAAATCAGGTTACCCGAAAGACAATCGCCTCGGCAGAGTTGCTATTACATCAGACACAACATTGGCAAAAGCTATACGTAAGTAACGATTTTGCTCAGAACCAAAAAACTCACTGGGCAGTGTCACTATGCCGAGTTCGCGCGCGAGCCTTTCAGCCACGCTTAACGACTATTGCTCTGGCCATGGATGCTTTACGTACGCAAAGTACGCACCCATAGCTTCAATTTTCCACTCAGGAAGCGTCGACATTGCAGATAACAATGCGGCCGCCCGTTGATTGATCTCAATCCGATTGTTCGCTCGCCAAGGTTTCAATTCACTCATGCATTTTGCCAACGCAGCCTGCGGTGCTCGAGGTGCACAGATTTGCAGATTGTCCATGACCTTGGCCATCTGTTCGATGGTCGACGGGCCCGCGATCATGGTGTCGCGGATCTCGGTTTGTATTGCTCTGATTATAATTGGCTAACTTCCCACAACTCCGGTGCCGACCACCCACCACCTACACGCGTGCATTTCATGGCGGCAACCGTGTTTGCAAACTTCACTGCACTGAGCTCGTCAATACCTTGCGCTAGCTGGAGTGTAAAAGCACCGTGCCAAACATCGCCAGCGCCCAAAGTATCTATCGCATCGACACAAGGTGCCGAAATAGTTTCCAAATGACCGTTACTCCAAATGTGTGTACCATTTTCTCCGTCAGTAACGCAAATCCATGCTGAAAATCGCTTTGCCGCTTTTTGCAAACCAGCTAATACCGAGTCAGTTGAAGAAAATTGACTCAATCCTTGTCTTGAAAATGCGATGTGCGTGGCTAAGGCCATAGCATCTTCTGACACGGGGGATTCGGCATCCACTACGCCTGGTATTTTATGTTTCCGTGCATACTCAAGCGAAAAAACGGAACCCTCTACCCATCGGGCATCAACTAGAACAGCTTGTGGCGTTGAGTGGAATAATAATTTATCCGTGAAAGCGAATGGCGATTGATCGCGGTAGTTAACAATTTGCCTCTCACCGGTCTGATCTATGGCGATGCTGGATACTGGTGTATGAGTGTCTTGGTCAACGATGACATTGGTACGATCAATTCCTTCTGAATCGAGAGCGGATAGAATTAATTTTCCAAAATCGTCAGTACCTACTTTCGCTAAAACAGAGCTACAACCACCCAGTCTATTAATCGCAACCGCTGCATAACACCCTCCACCACCACAATTCAAAGCGACATTTTCTGCACGATATTTAACTGCGTCGGTTGGGATGGCATTTACATTGAAAACAATATCAGTTGCGAGCAATCCACAAACGAGCACCGGTGTTTTAGTATCTTGGCGGAATTTCTCGCTATTGCCTAAGTGTTTAATTGGATTTGATTTCACGTCTCTGTTTGTACTGTTTTACTGCTCTCTGAGTCAACACCACTTGACCTAGCGAATAAACTGATCCACATAGTCCTCGCCAAGACCAACAGCGGTAAAGTGCTCTCTACATGCATCAATTTTAGTGAAAACATCTTCATAGCCTAGTACCTCACCCCATGGGTCGACATAACACATCACGCCGTTGACTTGGAAATAGGTAATCATCTCGTCTACACCTTCAGGCACCACCAGCGTATGCGTTTCTCCCGGTGGCTCAAATACATAGGAACCTGCCTCAGCCATCCAGTCATGTTCTAGATAGTGCCAACGACCTTTTAGTACGAAGCCATGAACTGGCTGCGGATGACGATGGCGAGACAAAACGCCTGACTTTCTGACTTTTAATAAATTCATCCAGTAGCCTTGCGATCGGTTCAAACATAAAGGTCGAAACCAAACATTCTCAGCTTGCGGCACCCAAAGGCGATCGTCCTCTGGAATGGCATCGGGTACTACAATCTCAGTTAACGCATCTTTAGGGAATGGCAATTGATAAGGCGTTCTTTCGTCGAATTCTTTGTTGTCGCTCATGCAAGTTCTCTTTGTTTTACGCAATTTTATATTGCTTTGTATCCGCCATCTACAGGATAGATTGAGCCGGTTACAAAACTGGCTTCCTCTGAAAGTAACCACTTAACCAAGTTTCCAACTTCAGATGCCTGACCCCATCGGTTCATTGGCGTACGTTTTAATATTGTGTCAGCACGCTCGGGGGCATCACGTAAGCCTTGAGTCATTTCTGTTTCTATCCAACCAGGTGCAACCGCGTTGACTCTAATGCCATTCTCAGCCCAATGCCCTGCTAATGCTTTTGTCAATTGAGCAACGCCACCTTTCGATGCGGAGTAAGCTGGCACCAATGGGCCACCAAACGTACTCAGCATCGATGCTAAATTAACTATGGCACCATTGCGCTGAGCAAGCAGGGGTTCTGCAGCAACACAACATCGCATAGTGCCGGTTAAGTTTACTGCAATGACTTTTTGAAATACTGCTAGGTCGTACTCTGCGCCACGCTGCAGAATACCAGCGCAGTTAACCAATCCATCAAGCTGGGCAAGGTCGCCGAATAACGAGTTCACTGAATCATCGTCAGTTACATCAATAATACGCAGATCGATGTCAGATGACCCGTCGAACGCATCTATTTCTGGCTGAGAAACGGTTGCTGCAATCACATGCCATCCCGCTTCGCTAAGTACTTTAGACACGGCGCCACCGATACCACGGGTTCCACCTGTGACGACAACTGTTTTTTTCATGGCTAATTATCCCTTCTACGCAAAGCTACAAAGGGTGCTAGCGTGTGTTTACTGTTCATTCAATTTATAATGCTGTTCGTATTGTATCGAATCCAACCTGAAATATTTTTCATCAGCAGAGACATAATTACCCAACGTCTTCCGAAGTCATTCACCAACAAAGGTAATCATTGCCTTTAATGTGCAATACCCATTCGCAGTGCACGAATAACGGGCTTGCTTGAGGTCGCCAAAACGGTATAGTGATAATCGTTGTTGGTTTCCATGCGACTCGGCTCGACTCAAAATAACAGAGAAATAACCAACATATAGTTCGTCCCTATTTTTCATAATCAGGAGGTAGATCCCTTGCGAAAGTTTGCACAACGTTCATTGAAGAATTTGTTGGTTGGAGGCGCAGTTGCCGTCTTGTCGTTATCAACATTACTAACGCCTGCGATGGCGGCCTGGCCCGAACGCCCAGTAACACTTATTGTTCCATGGGGTGCTGGAGGCGGCACTGATGCCACTGGCCGAATGCTCGGCTCGTTGCTTGAAAAAGAATTAGGTCAACCCTTTAATGTCGTCAATCGTACTGGCGGCAGTGGCGTTGTCGGACACTCTGCAATCGCAAACGCGAAACCAGATGGCTATACAGTCGGTGTTGTCACCGTTGAAATCGGCATGATGCACTGGGCAGGACTTACAGAGCTTGTGGGTACCGATTACACGCCTATTGCTTTATATAATGCCGATGCTGCTGGACTGCTCGTTAGAGCTGATTCGCCATGGGAAAATGCCCAGCAAGTTATAGATGCAGTAAAAGCAGATAGTGGTAAACATAAAGGCTCTGGCACCGGTCAAGGTGGCATCTGGCATTTAGCACTAGCTGGCATGCTTAACACGGCTGGCGTGAGTCCAGACGCCGCCCCTTGGGTACCTTCTAAAGGCGCAGCTCCTGGACTACAAGAGTTAGTTGCAGAAGGCGTTGATATTGTGACTTGCTCTGTTGTTGAAGCAGCTGCGCTGATTGATGCCGGCAAAGTAAAAGCATTGGCCATCATGAGTGATGCACGCGTTGATGCGTTTGCTGATGTACCAACTTTAAAAGAGGCGGCAGGTCTTGATTGGCAAATGGCTGCATGGCGTGGGTTGGCAGGTCCTAAAGGTATGCCTGAAGACGCAACCGCCGCACTCACTGCTGCAATGGAAAAAGTCTGGAATTCATCAGAGTTCCAAGAGTTCATGAACGGTCGTGGCTTCGGACTCGTTTGGAAGCCAGGCAGCGAGTTTGCTGATTGGATGGCTGCAAGTGATGAGTCATTGGGTGGCGTCATGAAAGCTGTCGGTATAGCAAAGTAGTCGATGGGGTTTAACGATGCGTTAATTGGGTTGGTGCTGGTGATTTTTGCGATCGCTGAGATCGCCTACAGCACCACCTTTCCATCGCTGCACGGACAGGCTTACGGACCAAGCCTGTTCCCTATTATTATTGGTTGCGGTTTATTGGCCTGCGGCTTGGTATTAATTGCTCGTGGCTTGCGAACACGCAACCAGCAATCTCGCCTTGCACAATCCACTCAAGCTGAATCAGATAAAGCGACCAACAGCCCTACATGGGTTCAGCTAGGAGATTGGGCGCATGATCCAGCCTCCAGAATTAATATGCTGTTAGTTCCGGTGTTGTTGGTCGCCTATATACTTTTATCTGAACCTATTGGCTTCATTCCCCTCTCTGTTGCGATGCTAACCATCTTGCTGTTCCGACTAGGTTCTTCGCTACTTACATCAATTGTCATTGCGGTTGTTACCACGCTCATGTTGCAATTGCTGTTTGCAAAAGTGCTACTAGTGCCATTACCGTCGGGGCTACTGCTCCGTTGGCTCGGGTAAACTATCATCGAAGCTCTTTGGCTAGCGTTATCTTTAGTTCTTGACCCTTATGTGTTGGGTGTCATGCTGGCCTCTGCCATATTCGGATTGTTTGTCGGGTCCATACCTGGACTAACCGCAACGATGGCTGCGGCTTTGCTCATTCCCTTTACCTTCTTTATGGACCCGGTTCCAGCGATCGCTGCCATTGTGACAACGGTTGCGATGGCCATATTTGCAGGAGATATTCCAGGGGCTCTTTTGCGTATCCCTGGTACACCAGCATCGGCCGCATATTGTGATGAGGCTTATGCAATGACCCGCAAGGGCAAGGTAGCAACAGCACTAGGCGTAAGCCTTGTTTGCTCAGCCATAGGTGGTGTGTTCGGTTCGGCAATCCTTGCGATGACTGCACCGGTATTGGCAGAGTTTGCGATAAAGTTTTCATCGTATGAATATTTCTGGCTGGCCTGTCTCGGGCTCTCATGTGCAGTAGTTGTTTCAACAGGGTCAACACTGAAAGGGTTTGTCTCATTGCTTATCGGGCTCTTCATCTCAACCATTGGAATCGATATCACTGCCGGGCATCCGCGCTTCGCCTTCGGTAATGTCGAGATGATGGGCGGAATCAGTTTTATACCCGCAATGATTGGCATGTTCGCCATCTCTGAAGTATTGCGTTTTATTGCGGCGCCGCATAAGCAAGAATCCATTCCGCAACAACCCATCAAGAATGTGTTCCGTGGCATTGGCGGTATTATTTTAACTTACAAGCTAAACGTAATGCGAGGTG
>Ga0209831_1001408_pt1 | contig 22113 bp, 20 predicted proteins | sample Maine_Asex4_meta_FD_187451 | JGI IMG/M metagenome (GOLD analysis project Ga0209831, IMG submission 187451) | Marine algal microbial communities from Maine, USA - Maine_Asex4_metaG (SPAdes) (version 2) | ecosystem: Host-associated > Algae > Red algae > Unclassified | place: Maine, USA | collected... | reverse complement strand
GATCGAGGACCTCAAGGAAGCGCTGAAGGGCGACGACGTCGAGGACATCAATGCCAAGAGCCAGACCCTGGCCCAGGCATCGATGAAGCTGGGCGAGGCGATCTACAAGTCCTCGCAGGATCAGGAGAACGCCGAGAGCGAGGTCGATGCGGAAGCCGCCGCCCGCGCCGACGGCGCCCGCGATGCCAGCCGCGACGACGTGGTCGACGCCGACTTCGAGGAAGTCGACGACGAAATCCGCAAGTCGTCGTAAGGACCCGAGGCCCGGCATCGCGCCGGGCCTTCTTCCCATCGGGATGAATGGTGGTTGCGCGCGGTGCCGAATACGGTAATCACCGCCCGGACCACCTTTTTCGTCTATCGTTTGCAGTGCTGAGGGACGTTCCATGTCGAAGCGCGATTATTACGACCTGCTCGGCGTTTCCAAGGGCGCGACCGCCGACGAGTTGAGGAAGGCCTTCCGCCAGAAGGCAAAACTGCTGCACCCCGACCGCAACCGCGACGACCCCGACGCCGAGGCCAAGTTCAAGGAGGTCTCCGAAGCCCACGACATCCTGAAGGACCCGCAGAAACGCGCCGCCTACGACCAGTTCGGCCATGCTGCGGTCGATGGCAGCAGCGGCGGCTTCCCGGGCGGCGGTGCGCGGGGCGGTCAGGGATCGGGCGATTTCTCCTCCGCCTTCGCCGACGTGTTCGACGACCTCTTCGGCCAGTTCGGCGGTCGTCAGCGCGGCGGGCAGGGCGGACAGGTGCGCGGCGCCGACCTGCGCTACAACCTCTCCATTTCGCTCGAAGACGCCTACAAGGGCAAGCAATCGACCATCAAGGTTCCCACCGCCGTCGCCTGCGATTCGTGCAACGGCAGCGGCGCCGAAGCGGGCGCGCAGCCCGAAACCTGCTCCACCTGCGCGGGCCACGGCAAGGTGCGCGCGCAGCAGGGCTTCTTCACCATCGAGCGCACCTGCCCCACCTGCGCCGGGCGCGGTCAGGTCATCACCAACCCGTGCACGGCCTGCGGCGGCGCGGGCCGCAAGCGCGAAGAGCGCACGCTCAACGTCCAGATTCCCAAGGGTGTCGAGGATGGCAACCGCATCCGCCTCGCGGGCGAGGGCGAGGCCGGGATGATGGGCGGGCCGCCCGGCGACCTCTACATCTTCATCGATATCGAGCCGCATTCCATCTTCCGCCGCGAAGGACCGGACCTCTTCTGCCGCATCCCCGTCCCGATGGATCTGGCCGCGCTCGGCGGGCATATCGAGGCGCCGACCATCGACGGGGGCCGCGCCCGCGTCGCCATCCCGGCGGGCGCCCAGAGCGGCAAGCAGTTCCGCCTGCGCGGCAAGGGCATGCCGGTCCTGCGCCAGAACCGCGAGGGCGACCTCTATATCGAGGTCGGCGTCGAGACCCCGACCAACCTGACCAAGCGCCAGAAAGAACTGCTCGAAGAGTTCCGCACCATCGGCGAGACGAACAAGAACAGCCCCGAATCCGACGGCTTCTTCGGTCAGGTCAAGGATTTCTGGGGCAAGATGACGAGCTGAGGGCAGCGGCATGACCGCCCCTCTCCCCAGTCTCTACGCCCAGACCGTCGAGGTGGTTCGCGGCATCCTCCCCGTCGTCTTCGCCTGTGCGGGCTTCATCGCGCTTGCAGGTCTCATCCCCGACGCACCGGTACTGCGCATCTTCGGTTTCATCGCCGCCAACCTCGCGATAGCCGTTACCGCCTACGCGACCTGCCTCTTCGTCCTGTCCGACGGGGCGGTAAGGGGCAACAGGGCGCTGAGCCTGCTCCTGTCCGGTTTCGGAACGATGTTCGTCATGGCGTGGATCCTGCCGCCGCTAATCTTCTTTCTGCTGGAACTCGTCGGGGATCATGTGCTCAGGATCAGCAACGCCACCAGCATCTTTCTGAGCATGACCTACGTGTTTACGCTCCTGTTCCTCTTGGCGCGGTACGGCACGGTCTATCCCGCGCTTGTCGACGGGGGCGACCCGTCGCTTGCGGCGGCGGGCGAGCGGGTGCCGACGGGCGCGGTCTTCTGGCGACTGCTCGGGGCGTCCCTGTTCGGCATCGGAATCCTGATAGCCATCACCATCGCCGCCTTCATCGTCGATACCGCCAACCCGCCCGGCAAGGACTTCGTTCTGACGGTGGTCGTTCGATTCGCGGGTCTCGTCGGCATCCTTGGCATCTTCGTCGCCATGACGGCGGTCTTCTGCAACGCCTATCGCGGCGCCTACGGACCCCGCATCGCCTGACGCTCGTTTCGGGTGTCGGCCCTGCGATGTGGTATGCTAGAGCGACGCATCCACCCGCCGATCCAAGAGCGCCCGCATGCCTTCATCGCATTTCGACCTCTCCCGCCTCCTGCGCCCGCGCTCCGTCGCCGTCATCGGCGGAGGATGGGGGACCAGCGTCGTCGAGCAACTGGTCAAGGCCGGGTTCGCGGGCGATATCTGGCCGGTCCATCCCTCGCGCGAAACGGTGGCCGGTGTCCCCGCCATCCCGAGCCTCGACGCCTTGCCTCGTGCCCCGGACGCCGCATGGATCGGCGTCAACCGCGATGCCACCATCGGCATCCTGCGCGAGTTGTCGGCCATGGGTGCAGGGGGCGCAGTGTGCTTCGCTTCGGGCTTCGGCGAGACGGCGGACGGGGCGGCGCGCAACGCCGCATTGATCGAGGCGGCGGGCGCCATGCCGGTGATCGGGCCGAACTGCTACGGTCTCGTCAACTATCTCGACGGCGCGACCCTCTGGCCCGACCAGCATGGCGGCAGGCGAACGGAACGCGGCATCGCCATCCTCACCCAGTCCTCCAACATCGCCATCAACCTCACGATGCAGCGCCGCGGCCTCCCCGTCGCCTACGTCATGACCGCCGGGAACCAGGCACAGATCGGCCTCGCCGATATGGCCCGCGCATTGCTGGACGACGACCGCGTCACCGCCATCGGCCTGCACGTCGAGGGGGTCGGCGACCTCGTGGCGTTCGAGGCGCTGGCGGCGATGGCCCGCGAGCGCCGCGTGCCCGTCGTCGCGCTCAAGGTCGGCACGTCGGAGCAGGCGCAGGCGGCGACCGTATCGCATACCGCCTCGCTCGCCGGGTCCGACGCGGGCAGCCGCGCCTTCTTCGCCCGTATCGGCGTGCCACTGGTGGCGAGCCTCCCCGACCTGGTCGAGACGCTCAAGCTGCTGCACGTCCACGGCCCCCTGACGGGGCGGCGGATGCTGTCGATGAGCTGTTCGGGCGGCGAGGCGTCCCTGATGGCCGACACCGCCGCGCGCCATCGTCTCGACTTCCCGCCCTACGATGCGGCTCAGCGGGCAGCGGTGGCGGCGACCCTGAACCCGATGGTCACGGTCGCCAATCCGCTGGATTATCACACCTTCAGCTGGGGCGATGAAGGTGCGATGGCCGATACCTTCGCCGCCGCAATGGCGCCGAACGGTGCGGGCCTCTTCGACCTCTCCATGCTGGTCCTCGACTTCCCGCGCACCGACCGGTGCAGCGACGAAAGCTGGGACCCGGCGGTCGCGGCCATCGGCACGGCGGCACGGCGGACGGGACGCCCCGCCGCCGTCGTCGCCACTCTGGGCGAACTCCTCCCCGAAGACCGCTGCGACGCCTTCGTCGCTTCGGGCATCGCCCCCCTCTGCGGCATCGCCGAGGCCCTCGCCGCCGCCGATGCCGCCGCCACGCTGGGCGAGGCATGGGCGCGCGAGACGCCTGCTCCCGTACTCGATGCTTCCCCCATCGACTCCCCCGCGCACACGCTCGGCGAACACGAAACCAAGCGGATGCTCGCCGCCCACGGCGTCCCCGTGCCCGAGGGCGGCGAGGTGCAGACGGTGGCCGAGGCACAGGCGCTGGCCGAGCGGCTCGGCTATCCCGTCGCCCTCAAGGCCACCGGTCTGGCGCACAAGACCGAGGCGGGCGGGGTGCACCTGAACCTGTCCGACCGGGACGCGGTGGCCCGCGCGGCGGATGCCGTCCTGCGCGCATCCTCCGCCGTTCTGGTCGAGAGAATGGTGACTGACGGTCTCGTCGAACTGATCGTCGGTGTCACTCGCGACCCGGTCTACGGCCTCATGCTGACCGTCGGGGCGGGGGGCGTGATGGCCGAACTGCTCGCCGATACCGCGATCCTCCTGCTCCCGGTAACGGAAGGGGAGGTTGCCCGCGCCCTTGCCTCGCTCCGGGTTTCGGCTCTCCTCTCGGGATGGCGCGGGGGGCCTCCCGCCGATATGGATGCTGCCGTCTCCGCTATCCTTTCGGTTGTACGATTTGCGCAAACGCACGCGCAGGCCCTTGACGAACTGGACGTGAATCCCCTGATACTGTGTCGATCCGGAGCGTGGGCCGCCGATGCCCTGCTCCGCTTGCGATCCGCCGACCGACCAGCAACAGGACCTGTCCGATGACCCGATACGCCCTCGCCCTTCCCCTCCTCGCCGCCATGGCCCTGCCCGTACAGGCGGGCAACGTGACGAACCAGCAGAGCTGCCAGCTCATGGCCCGCCACGTCGTCGATATCCTCGAATCGCGCGACTGGAGCGACGAGGCGGCGACCGAGATCGGCGTGCTCGACGCCTTCGACGCGGCGCAGGCCACGATCATCACCGCCGAAGTCGCCGATTCCGCCACGCAGATGGGCATGCCTGTCGCCGATATACAGGCGATGGTCGATCAACAGGGCGAGATGCTGGCCGCCTCGATCGAGCAGCGCTACGGCACCGAGAAGCTGTATCGCGACTACACCACCTCCTTGCTCAACTGCGCCAAGCGGACACCCGACCAACTCGGCTCCGACCCCGAAACCTTCGTCGCGACCCTCGACCGGATCGGCCTGTGGGCGCAGCAGGGCAAGTAGGGCGCCCTTGCATCCGCACGCCTTAACGCGGAAAACGGGGAGAACCCCATACCGAGGACCGCCCGATGACCGCATCCCCCGTCCGCACCCGCCGCGAAGGCGGCATTCTCGAAGTCACGCTCGACCGGCCCAAGGCCAACGCCATCGATCTGGCCACCTCGCGCATCATGGGCGAGACCTTCGCCGCTTTCCGCGACGATCCCGAGTTGCGCGTGGCCATCGTCACGGGGGCGGGAGAGAAGTTCTTCTGCCCCGGCTGGGATCTCAAGGCCGCCGCCGACGGCGATGCGGTCGATGGCGATTACGGGGTCGGGGGGTTCGGCGGCTTGCAGGAACTGCGCGGCCTGAACAAGCCCGTCATCGCCGCCGTCAACGGCATCTGTTGCGGCGGTGGGCTGGAGCTGGCCCTCTCCGCCGACATCATCCTCGCCGCCGACCACGCCAGCTTCGCCCTCCCCGAAATCCGCTCCGGCACCGTGGCCGATGCGGCGAGCGTCAAGCTGCCCAAGCGCATCCCCTACCACATCGCCATGGAGATGCTCTTCACCGGCCGCTGGCTCGACGCGGAGGAGGCGCATCGCTGGGGCATGGTCAACCGCCTGTTCCCCGGCGCGACCCTGATGGGAGAGGCATGGACGATGGCCCGCCTCCTCGAAAGCGGCCCGCCCCTCGTCTACGCCGCGATCAAGGAGATCGTGCGCGACGCCGAGGACCGCACCTTCCAGGACGCGATGAACCGCATCACCAAGCGCCAGCTTCCCGCCGTCGACACCCTCTACGGCTCCGACGACAATCTGGAGGGTGCGCGCGCCTTCGCGGAGAAGCGCGATCCTGTGTGGACAGGACGATGACACTTTGCAAACCCCGCATCGGCCCCCCCTTCTCCATGCAAAGGGAGATGCCCGATGGCGGATGATGCCGTGATCGAAATACTGAAGCGCATTCAGGCCGACCTGTCGAGAGTGCAGGCCGATCTGTCGGAAGTGAAGGAAGATATCGGCACCCTGAACCAGCAGATGATGGGTGTCAGCGGTATGCTGATGCAGATCTACGGCAAGCAGCTCGACCACGACGAGCGTCTCGCCGCGCTAGAAGAGAGCAGAAAACCCTAGCCCCCACATTTCCGTGACTGGCCAGAACCCTCCCGCGCCCCAGCTTGTACCGGGCAAAGGAGACCCCACCATGATCAGACGCTTCGCCCTCGCCACCCTGCTCGCGACCACAACCACGACCGCCGCCATCGCCGACAGCTTCACCATCACCGGCGACAAGGGCGGCTCCATCCGCGCCGAGGCGCTGGAGACGTTCGACGGGCCGTGGGCCATGACGTGGTTGCCCGACGGGCGCGGCCTCGTGACCGAAAAGTCCGGCACGCTCTGGGTCATCGACGCCAACGGTCGCAAGACCGGCACCGTCGCTGGCCTGCCCCCCATCACCCCGCGCGGACAAGGGGGCCTGGGCGACGTGATCCTGCATCCCGACCACGCCTCGAACGGCATGGTCTACCTCTCCTATGTCGAGCGCGACCCCAACGACGATTCGCTCAGCGGCGCGGCGGTCGACAAGGCGCGTCTGGTGCTGGACGGCAGCGGGGCAGGGCGTCTCGAAGGGCGCACGCGCGTCTGGGACCAGTCGCCCAAGGTCACGGGCAACGGTCATTACGGCCACCGCCTCGCCTTCGCCCCCGACGGCCACCTCTTCATCACTTCGGGCGAGCGCCAGAAGTTCACCCCCGCCCAGAACATGGCGATGAACCTGGGCAAGGTCATTCGCGTCACCGAAAACGGCGACGTGCCCGCCGACAATCCCTTCGTGGGGCAGGGCGGCATCACGGAGCAGGTCTGGTCCCTCGGCCACCGCAACCCGCTCGGCATCGATTTCGACGCGAACGGCCAGCTCTGGGTGCACGAGATGGGACCGAAGGGCGGCGACGAGCTGAACTTCATCATCCGCGCCGAGAACTACGGCTACCCCGAAGTCTCGCAGGGCACGCATTACAGCGGACAGGACATCCCGAACCACGAGACGAACCCGCGCTTCGAGAACCCGGCGATCTACTGGGTTCCCGCCATCAGCCCCGCCGGTTTCGTGATCTACGACGGCGACACCTTCGCCGACTGGAAGGGCCACGCCCTGCTCGGCGGATTGTCGTCGCAGGCGCTGGTCCGCGTGCGCTTCGAGGAGCGCCCCGCCGACAACCTCGGCCAGTCGCCGAAACCCGATCAGACCGAAACGGTCGGCGTGGAAGCCGAGCGGTACTCATGGGGCAAGCGCATCCGCGAAGTGGAGGAGGGCGCCGACGGCGCCGTCTACGTACTGGAGGACAAGGCCGGCGGTCGCCTGCTGCGCCTGCTGCCCGGAAGCTGACCGCGAGGTACCCGCCCCGGTGATCCGGGGCGGGCGCTTTCGCTGGATTAGGCCTTGCCGCGATAGATGTCGACCAGCTTGCCCAGCATGTCCAGCGCCTCGCCCCGCTCGCGCTGGAACGTGTTGCGCCCGATGATCGAGCCGTTGCCACCCCCGTCGCGGATGGCGCGGGCGTCGTCATAGACCGAATCGGCGCCCTTCTTGGCTCCGCCCGAGAACACCACGATTCGCCGCCCGTTGAACGACGACTGCATCACATGCGCCACGCGCTCCGCCTGCGTCCCGATCGCGATCTTCTGCGCATCGTAGACCTTCTTCGCCTCGCCCTGCATCAGGTCAGCGGTCGACAGCTTCACCTTGATGATATGCGCGCCGAGCAGGGCCGCGATCTGGGCCGCATAGGCCGAGACATCCATGGCCAGCTCGCCCGCCTTGGTAATTGCCTCCCCGCGCGGATAGGACCAGATGACCGTCGCCACGCCCTTGGCCTTGGCTTCCTCCGACATCTGGCTGATCTCCTCGAACATGTTCAGCGAACACGCCGACCCCGGATAGACCGTGAACCCGATGGCCGAGCACCCGAGGCGCAGCGCGTCGTCGACCGACGCCGTGATCGCCTGATCCTTGCCCGCCTCGTCCGGCAGCAGGGAGTTGGCCGAATTGACCTTGAGGATCGTGGGGATCTGCCCCGCGAAGGTACCCGCGCCCGCCTCGATCATCCCCAGCGGCGCGGCATAGGCGTTCAGCCCCGCGTCGATGGCGAGCTGATAGTGATAATGCGGATCGTAGGCGTCCTGATTGGGGCCGAAGCTGCGCGCGGGGCCGTGCTCGAAGCCCTGATCGACGGGCAGGATGATCATCTTGCCCGTGCCGCCCAGCTTGCCGTTCATGAGCATGCGGCACAGATTGGCCTTCACGCCGGGGGTGTCGGATTCGTAGTTGGCGAGGATCTTCTGGACGACGCGAGTGGCTTTCATCGGGGCACCTTGATATGAATTCGGACCTGCGGGCGGAACGGCTCGGGTAACGATATACCACTGCGAATAGCATTTCCGTACGAAAGTAACAGGTCCCTTTCGGATCGAAGCGGTCGAATGCCGCGACGGGCCGGGAAACCGCGCCCGAATGGCTTGACGCCGCGCCGCCCGGTGGGTAAGGAACGCACTCTCAATTCGCGGGTTCGATACCCGTATTCCCTTTCGTCCATTTTTCGAGGTATCGCAATGTCCCGTCGTTGTGAATTGTCCGGCAAAGGCGTGATGAGCGGCAACAATGTGAGCCACTCGAACATCAAGACGCGCCGTCGCTTCCTGCCCAACCTGAACATCGCCACGCTCGCCAGCGAGACGCTCGGCCGGTCGTTCCGCTTCCGCATCGCCGCCAGCACGCTGCGCACGGTCGATCACCGTGGCGGTCTGGACGCGTATCTCGCCAAGGCGAAGGACGACGAACTGTCGCCCAACGCGCTCAAGGTGAAGCGCGACATCGCGAAGGCGCAGACGGCAACCGCCGCCTGATCTCCATGCGATTCGCGAACAGGCCTTTCCTGTCGCTTCTTCTCTGTCTGGCGCTGGCGGTCAACCTGCTGGCGCCTTTCGCGTCCGCGTCGCCGATGTTCGTCGAGATATGCTCCGGTCATCGCACGATGCTGGTGCCGGTGGACGACGCGCAGACGCCGGTTTCCTGCGATGCCTGCCTCGTCTGCTGCGCAGGAGTCGCCCCGCCGGATGCCTGGCCGCTCGCCCTGCTCGCCGAACGGTCCATGGCCCACGCCGTCGCCGCCCCGGCGCCCCCTTCCATCGCGATCCTTCCGCGCCGCACCGCCCGCGCGCCCCCTCTCCCGTCGGCCTGAACCCTCCCTTCCCTTTCAGTCCTTCAGGAGCATTCCGATGCAAAAGCGTCTCCTCGCGACCGCTGTCGCCGCTACCGTCGCCATCGCCGCCGCCATCCCGCTATTCGCCGGAGAAGGCAAGATCGTGATCGAAGACCCCTACGCCCGCGAAACACCGCCCAACGCCAAGGCCGGCGGCGCCTTCATGACCATCGTGAACCACGGCGCCGCCAACCGCCTCACGGGCGCCAGCAGCGATGCGGCGAAGGTTGTCCAGATCCACAACCATACCATGGACGACGCGGGCGTCATGCGCATGCGCGAGGTCGAGGGCGGTTTGCCCCTCGGGATGCACGAGACGGTCACGCTCCAGCCGGGTGGCCTCCACGTCATGCTCATGGGCCTCGAATCGCCGCTGAAGAAGGGCGAGGCCGTCGACATCACCCTCGAATTCGAGGACGGATCGAGCATGGACATCTCCGTCCCGATCCTCTCCATCGCAGCCAGCGGTCCGGAGAAGAGCGGCACGAAGCACGGCCACGGCATGAAACACGATCACTGAGCGTTCCACGCGCAGAACCATTGACGACCCCGCCCCCGCCCTTCACAGGGTGGGGGTGTTTTTTTCAGGGGAGGGGCCCTTATGAGTCTCGCGATCACGACGTTCTACGCGGGGCTGTGCGCCCTCGTCTTCATCTGGCTGGCCTTCAAGGTCATCGGCCGCCGCCGGGGCGCGAAGATCAGTCTGTCGGATGGAGGCGACGAAACGCTCATCCGCCTGACCCGCGCCCACGCGAATGCGGCGGAGTGGATGCCGCTGTTCCTCATCCTGCTGGCAGGCGTCGAATCGCTCGGTGCACCGTGGTACGTGCTCCACCTCGCCGCCGCGCCCTTCGTCGCCGGGCGCGCGCTGCATGCCATGCATTTCGTGAACGCACGCGAGGATTTCCGCTTTCGCGTGCTGGGCATGCACCTGACCATCTGGCCGCTGCTCGCTCTCGCCATCGGCGGGGTCGCGCATGGGCTCGTGGCGATGTTCTGATCGGGAAAGGACCGTGCGGGGAACTGCGATGAAAACACGCATTTTCCCGCACGGATTACTCGGTACTGATCGTATCTCAACGCTGTACAAGAAATGACGGTGACCGCATCCGTCAGAGGGGAGCGACAACACGATCACCGTCAAACGCACTACAGAGGGACTATGTGCGTGGGGCGATGGATAGGCGCGGTTCGCGGCGAGAACAGGGGCGGAATAAGGTTTCCGGGGCCTTAATCCGACGACTACGCCCCTTCGCGCATTTCCTCCAGTTCCAGCCATTCCTCTTCCGCCGCCGCCAGCTTTTCCTTGCGCTCGCCCAGCGCGCGGCTCGCCTTGTCGAAGCGGGCCGGGTCCTTGGCGTAGAGGTCGGGATCGGCCATCAGCGCTTCGAGTTTTTCTATTTCCGCCCCCAGCGTCTCCATCTCGCCGGGGAGCAGTTCCAGGCGGCGGGTCTGCCCGAACGACATCTTCTTTGCGGGCTGCGCTGATCTGGGCGCCGCTTTCGGAGACGCCGCCCTGGGCGCAGGCGCCGCGCGCACCGGCTCTTCCTGCACCACGCTCGCCCCGCGCTGGGCGCGATAATCGGTGTAGCCCCCCGCATACTCGATCGCCCGCCCGTCCCCTTCCATCGCGATGGTCGAGGTGGCGATGCGGTCGATGAAATCGCGGTCGTGGCTGACCAGCAGCAGCGTGCCGTCGTAATCGGCCAGCAGGTCCTGCAACAGGTCGAGCGTCTCTATATCCAGATCGTTGGTCGGTTCGTCGAGGACCAGCAGGTTCGATTCGCGCGCCATGATCTTGGCCAGCATCAGCCGCGCCCGCTCGCCCCCCGACAGCGACGAGACCGGCCCGCGCGCCTGCTTCTCGTCGAACAAAAAGTCCTTGAGATAGCCGATGACGTGACGCGGGTTGCCGCGCACGAGGATCTGGTCGTTCGACCCCTTCACCCCGAGCAGTTCGTCCTCGGTCATCGTCTCCCACAGCGTCTTGGACCCGTCCAGTTCGCGCTTCTGGTCGAGGGTGGCCAGCGCGATATTGGCCCCCCGGCGGATCGACCCGTCATCCGGCTCGATCTCCCCGATCAGCATCTTCAGGAGCGTCGTCTTGCCCGCCCCGTTCGGCCCGACGAAGGCGACCCGGTCCCCGCGCATGATCTTGGTCGAGAAATCGCTCAGGAGCGTGCGCCCGTCATACCCCTTCGAAATCTCCTTCGCCTCGATCACCATCTTGCCCGAGGCGTTCCCGCTCTCCAGCGCCATGGCGGCGGGGCCGGCGCGGTGCAGATGCGTGCTGCGTTGCTCGCGCAGCGCCGCGAGTTCGCCCACCCGGCGCACGTTGCGCTTGCGACGGCCCGAGACGCCATGCACGATCCAGTGCTGCTCTCGCTTGATCTTCTGGTCCAGCTTGTGAAGCGCCGCGTCCTCCTCCTCGAAGATCTTGTCGCGCCAGTCCTCGAACCCCGCGAATCCTTTTTCGCTGCGCCGCACCACGCCCCGGTCCAGCCACAGCGTCCCCTTGGTCACCGAAGCCATCAGCGCCCGGTCGTGGCTGATGAGGATGTAGCCCGTGCGCGTCGCGCGCAGCGTCTCCTCCAGCCATTCGATGGCGGTGATGTCGAGGTGGTTGGTCGGCTCGTCCAGCAGCATCAGGTCGGGTTCCGCCGCGATCAGCCGGGCCAGCGCCGCCCGCCGCTTCTCGCCCCCCGATGCGGTGGCGGGGGAGAGCGACCCGTCGAGCCGCAACCCCTCCAGCGCCATCTCCGCCTTGTACGCCTCCTCCGGCGGCACGTCGGCGGCGGCGTAGTCGAGCAGGGTGTCGTATTCCGACAGGTCCGGGTCCTGCGGCAGATACGCGACATGCTTGCCCGGCTGGACGAAGCGGTCCCCCTCGTCGAACCCCGCCTGCCCGGCTGCGATCTTGAGCAACGTCGATTTCCCCGACCCGTTGCGCCCGACGAGGCAGAGCCGGTCGCTGTCACCCGCCGCGAAGTCGACCCCGGAGAACAGGGGATCGCCGCCGAAGGTCAGCGAGATGTCCTTCAGCGACAGGATGGGCGGCTTTGCCATGGAATGACCTCGATTCGGCACCGGGAACGGTGCGGTTCTTGCTGGATACGGAGCGCATGTGGGGAGACATGTTGCGAAGCGTCATATCGGCACGATATAGGCGTTGCATACATCTCCCGTCGATACTTTGGAGGAAGAATTGAAAAAGCTGCTCATCCCCGCCCTCGCTACCGCTGCGTTCGTCGCCCCTTTCGGGGTCTCGCCGGTCCTCGCCGACGAAGCGGCCTTCAACGAGGACGCCGTCGCGGCCATGAAGGGCGGCATCGTCATCGAAGCGCCCTGGGCCGTCTCGATGAAGGACGACGAGATCATCGTCTTCATGACCATTCATAACGGCGGCGAGGAATCCGACGTCATCACCGGCATCACCTCCGACCTCGCCGAATCCGCCGGGATCGCCAGGTTCGATGGCGGCGCGATGCTCAACTCCGAAACGGTCGAGACGCTGGAGACGCCGATGGGCGAGGCGACGACCCTCGATCAGGACGGCTATTACCTGCTGCTCACCGAACTGACGGACGAGATCGAGAGTGGCGACACCGTTCCCGTGACGCTCCAGTTCGAGGATATGGGCGAACTGGAAGTCGACGTCTCCGTGACCGTGATCCAGTAAGGGCGCCGAGCGCGTATCGGCAAAAAGTCCGTCGCCCCGTGCGGCGGGCTTTTTGCTGTTCAGAACGGGCAGGGTGCGTGAAACCCGTGCCAAGCCCCGCCCGTCGGATGACGCAGGTACAACGTCTCGGCGTGAAGCTGCAATCGCGGCGCGCTCTCCCGGTCGCCGTAGAACGGATCGCCCAGAATCGGATGGCCGAGCGTCAGCATATGCACCCGCAACTGATGCGACCGCCCCGTGACGGGCATCAGTTCCACCCGCGTGGCGTCCTCCTCGCGCGCCGTGACGATCCAGTTGGTCTGCGCCGCGCGGCCCTCTTCGTGGCACACCATCTGAAGCGGGCGATTCTCCCAGTCGCAGCGCAGCGGCAGATCGACCAGCCCCTCGTCCTCCGCCATCCTTCCAGCGACCCGCGCGACATAGCTCTTGCGCGTCTGGCGCTTCTCGAACTGCATGCCGAGATGGCGATGGGCGGCGGCATTGCGGGCGAGGACGATGACGCCCGACGTATCCATGTCCAGCCGATGCACGATCCGCGCGCCCGGCCACTCCCCTTCGGCCCGCGCCGCGAGGCAGTCTTCCAGCCCTTCGGCCTTGCCCGACACCGTCAGCAGACCCGACGGCTTGTCGAGCACGATCAGGTCGTCATCCACGTGCAGGTGCGACAGCCACGGGTCCGTCGGCGGGCGATAGACGAGGGGCGCCCAGCGGGAAGGACGGTTTTCGGCGGGGGCGTTCGGCGAATCGGTCAAATCATCCCTTTCCCAATCGTCGGATATTTGCGAGCGTGGCCCCCGAACCGCCGGAGGCACCGCCCATGACATATATCCTCGCCATCGATCAGGGAACCACGTCGACCCGCGCCATGCTGTTCGACGAGGCCATGGACGTCACGTCGATCGGACAGGCGGAGTTCCCGCAGCACTTCCCGCAATCGGGCTGGGTCGAGCACGACGCGGCGGACCTCGTCAATACCACGATGGTCACCTGCGCCGAAGCCATCGAGAAGGCGGGCATCGACCCCGGCGAGATCGCCGCCATCGGCATCACCAACCAGCGCGAGACGACGCTGATCTGGGACAAGGCGACCGGCAAGGCCATTCATCGCGCCATCGTGTGGCAGGACCGGCGAACCGCCAGGATCTGCGCCAGACTGCGCGAGGACGGCCACGAGGCGACGATCACCGCGCGCACCGGCCTGCTCGCCGACCCCTATTTCTCATCCACCAAGGCCGCGTGGATCCTCGACAATGTCGAGGGTGCGCGGGAGCGGGCCGAGAAGGGCGAATTGCTGTTCGGCACCGTCGACACCTTCCTGATCTGGCACCTGACCAGGGGCGCGGTCTTCGCGACCGACGCGACCAATGCGGCGCGGACGATGCTCTACAACATCCACGAAGGACGCTGGGACGAGGAAATCTGCGCCCTGATCGGCGTGCCCATGGCGATGCTGCCCGAGGTACGCGATTCGGCAGGCGATTTTGGCATCTGCGAGGCGTTCGGCTCGCCCATACCCATTCGTGGCGTGGCGGGCGACCAGCAGGCGGCGACGGTGGGGCAGGCGTGCTTCTCGCCCGGCATGATGAAATCAACCTACGGTACGGGCTGCTTCGCGCTCCTGAACACGGGCGACGAGGCCGTGACCTCGAAGAACCGCCTCCTGACGACCATCGCCTACCAGCTCGACGGCAAACCGACCTATGCCCTCGAAGGATCGATCTTCATCGCGGGTGCGGTGGTGCAATGGCTGCGCGACGGCCTCGGGATCGTGAAGGAGGCGAGCGAAACGCAGGCCCTCGCCGAACAGGCCGACGACACGCAGCGCCTCTACATGGTCCCCGCCTTCACCGGTCTCGGTGCGCCGTACTGGGATGCGGAATGCCGGGGCGCGATCTACGGCATCACGCGCGGCAGCGGCCCGGCGGAGTTCGCCCGCGCGGCTCTCGAATCTGTCGGCTACCAGACCCGCGACCTGCTCGACGCCATGCGCGGCGACTGGCCGCAGGCGGAAGAGGGCGAGGCGATGGTCCTGCGCGTCGACGGCGGCATGACGGCCAGCGACTGGACCATGCAGTTCCTCGCCGACGTCATCGGCGCCCCGGTCGACCGCCCCACGATTGCCGAGACGACGGCGCGCGGGGCCGCGTGGCTCGCAGGCATGGATGCGGGAATCTACCCTTCGATGGAGGATTTCGCGGCGCAATGGCAGTCCGAGCGACGGTTCGAGCCGCGGATGGACCGCGCAGATGCCGATGCGCTGCATGACGGGTGGAAGGACGCGGTACGCCGAACCCTTACGGTCTGAAACCCGTATCGTAATCGGAACACGCACGCAAAGCCTTGACGGGATTTGCATCATCGACTACGCGTCCGACCTCGCAACACTTGCGACTCGAATGTGGAAGGAGAGGATGGCGCGCTGTCCGACCCGGACCACAAACCGTCATGGCCGTCGATCGCGATCTCCGGCCGGTTATATCCAAGGAGCCTCGATAGATGGCTAAAAAAGTAGTCGGGCAGCTCAAGCTGCAAGTCCCGGCGGCGAAGGCCAACCCTTCGCCCCCAATCGGCCCCGCGCTGGGTCAGCGCGGCATCAACATCATGGAATTCTGCAAGGCGTTCAACGCCAAGACGCAGGAAATGGAGCCGGGCGCCCCGTGCCCGTGCATCATCACGTACTACCAGGACAAGTCCTTCACCTTCGAGATCAAGACGCCCCCCGCGAGCCACTTCCTCAAGAAGGCCGCGAAGCTGACATCCGGCTCCAAGGCGCCGGGCCGCGAGAGCGCGGGCGAGGTCACGCATGCTCAGCTTCGCGAGATCGCCGAAGCCAAGATGGCCGACCTCAACGCGAACGATCTGGACCAGGCCATGAAGATCATCGGCGGCTCGGCCAAGTCGATGGGCCTCAAAGTGGTGGAGGGCTGATCCATGGCAAAAGGTAAGCGTCACATCGCCGCACGCGAAGCGGTAGCCAAGGCTCTCGGCGAGCGCACGTCCCTTCCCGTCGACGATGCCGTCAAGGTCGTCAAGTCGAACGCGGCCGCGACCAAGTTCGACGAGACGATCGAGATCGCGCTGAACCTCGGCGTCGATCCCCGCCATGCCGACCAGATGGTGCGCGGCGTCGTCACCCTGCCGAACGGCACGGGCAAGAGCGTCCGCGTCGGCGTCTTCGCCCGCGGTGCCAAGGCCGACGAAGCCAAGGAAGCCGGAGCCGATGTCGTCGGTGCCGAGGACCTGATGGAGACGGTGCAGGGCGGCACGATCGATTTCGACGTCTGCATCGCGACCCCCGACATGATGCCCGTCGTCGGGCGTCTGGGCAAGGTGCTCGGCCCCCGCGGCATGATGCCCAACCCCAAGGTCGGCACCGTGACCATGGATGTCGCCAAGGCCGTCAACGACGCCAAGGGCGGTCAGGTCCAGTTCCGCGCCGAGAAGGCCGGGGTCGTCCATGTCGGAATCGGCAAGGCCAGCTTCGACGAGGGCAAGATCGCCGAGAACGTCCGCGCGCTCGTCGACGCCGTGATGAAGGCCAAGCCTTCGGGAGCCAAGGGCACCTACATGAACAAGGTTTCGCTCACCTCGACCATGGGACCCAGCGTCACCGTCGACGTGACCGAGGAGCTGGCCTGATTCAGCCGCGATCACATTTGAATGAAATCGAACGCCCGCGCAGGATTGCGCGGGCGTTTTTTGTCCGGACCCGTGGTCCATCAGGACGCCGGTCTGTCATGTCCGTTCGCGTTGACGTTTTTGTCCGAACCGGTACTGTCTTTGACGATGCGCAATGCGCTTCGTCAGCCGCAACGGATTGACTGCCACGGTCCCTTGACTCCACCTCCACCCTCCGCTAAACGCACCTTCTCTCTTCGGTGAGTCATCGCCGAGAGAACCTGTCCGAGACGGTAGGCGGCTTTTGTTCCCAAAAGAGCATGTGGCCATAACTCCTGCCCTAGACGGGGAACGAGTAATTCCGATTCGGCCCTCCGGGCTGCCATCGGTCCTGCGCGGGAACCCGGACAGTACGACGCCGGAGGCGGGCCAGCCCCGCATTCGGTCCCCCTGAGCCGGTGGTATGGCAAGAGCCGTCCCGCCATGACTGTTGGAGAAGACTGTGGATAGAGCCCAGAAAGCGAATGTGGTCCAGGAACTTGGCCAGATTTTTTCGGACTCTGGTGCCATCGTAGTGTGTCACTACAAGGGACTGACGGTCGCTGAGATGACGGACCTGCGCGCCAGGATGAGTGAAGCTGGCGCTTCGGTCCGCGTCGCCAAGAACAGGCTCGCAAAGATCGCACTGGAAGGCAAGCCGAGCGAGGGAATCTCCAAGTTCCTGACCGGCCAGACCGTCCTCGCCTATTCCGAAGACCCCGTGGCTCCGGCCAAGGTCGCGGATGCATTCGCCAAGGGGAACGACAAGCTCGTCATCCTCGGCGGTGCGATGGGCGCGGAAGTCATGGACGTGAACGGGGTGAAAGCCCTGGCCGCGATGCCTTCCCGCGAGGAAATGTTGGCAACGATCGCCGCCATGCTCGGCGCGCCCGCTTCCAATCTGGCCTCCGCGATCGGCGCGCCCGCGAGCAACATCGCGGGCATCCTGTCGACGCTCGAAGAGCGCGACGCCGCCTGATAGTACAGCGAACGAAAATCCCTCGTGTGATGCGCAAGATGCGCCGGACCACTTGAAAACCGAACGGAAGAAACGATATGGCTGATCTCAAGAAACTCGCAGAAGAAATCGTCGGTCTCACCCTGCTCGAAGCGGGTGAGCTGAAAACCATCCTCAAGGATGAATACGGCATCGAACCCGCCGCCGGCGGCGCCGTGATGATGGCCGGTCCCGCCGATGGCGGCGGCGCCGCCGAGGAGAAGACGGAATTCACCGTCATGCTCAAGTCGGCAGGCGACAAGAAGATCAACGTCATCAAGGAAGTCCGCGCGATCACCGGCCTCGGACTGAAAGAGGCGAAGGATCTCGTCGAGGGCGCGCCCAAGGAGGTCAAGACCGACGTGAGCAAGGCCGAAGCCGAAGAGTTGAAGGGCAAGCTCGAAGCCGCCGGCGCGGAAGTCGAACTGACCTGATCCCGATGATTCGGGATGCCCGGGCCGCGACCCGGGCGACATGAAGCAGGGCTGATGCCGGTTCCTCGTGGAATCGGGATCGGCCCGTCCGCGTCTCTAGGGGGCGAGTGGGCGAACGATATGGTTAACGCATTTTAAGGGGTTGGTGGCTATGCCACGCATTCCCGAAAGAATTTTTGAACGACGAGAGAATGTTTTGCCTGTCGCGCTTTCCGGATTAAGGAAGGCGCACAGGCGTAGCGGACCACCGACCCAGTACGGGTCGAGGCACGCGAAAGCAGGCAGACCGCGAGTGGCGCGCGGTGCCCTGCAATGGAGGCGAGAGCAACGATGGCGCAGTCCTATATCGGTCGCAAGCGGATTCGGAAGATGTTCGGCAAGATTCGCGAAGTCGCGGACATGCCCAACCTGATCGAGGTCCAGCGCAGTTCCTACGATCTCTTCCTCAGCAGCGGCGACGGGCCGGAGCCCGCGTCCGATTCCGGCATCGCCGGGGTCTTCAATTCCGTGTTCCCGATCAAGGACTTCAACGACACCTCCACCCTCGAATTCGTGCGCTACGAGCTGGAAGCGCCGAAATTCGACGTCGAGGAATGCCAGGCCCGCGACATGACATACGCGGCACCCCTTAAAGTAACGTTGCGCCTGATCGTCTTCGATGTCGACGAGGAGACCGGCGCGAAATCGGTCAAGGACATCAAGGAGCAGGATGTCTACATGGGCGACATGCCGCTCATGACCCATAACGGCACCTTCGTCATCAATGGCACCGAGCGCGTGATCGTCTCGCAGATGCACCGCTCGCCCGGTGTCTTCTTCGATCACGACAAGGGCAAGACCCACGCGTCTGGCAAGCTGCTCTTCGCCGCGCGCGTTATCCCCTATCGCGGGTCGTGGCTCGATCTGGAATTCGACCCCAAGGACATCGTCTTCGTCCGCATCGACCGCCGCCGCAAGCTGCCTGCCACCACGCTGCTCTACTCCTTGGGTCTCGATCAGGAGGGCATCATGGATGCCTTCTACGATACCGTGCAGTACGAGAAGGCGAAGGACGGCTGGTCCGTTCCGTTCAACCCCGAGCGTCTCAAGGGGTCCAAGCAGACCTTCGATCTGGTCGACGCGGCCTCCGGTGAGGTCATCGCCGAAGCGGGCGTCAAGATCACGCCGCGCAAGCTCAAGAAGCTGGCCGAGGCCGGGGTAGAGCGCGTGCTGATGCCGCACGAATCGATCATCGGCAAGTTCATGGCCGTCGACACGATCAACGAGGAAACCGGTCTCATCTATTGCGAGGCGGGCGGCGAGATCACCGAGGAGGTCCTCGAAACGCTCCTCGATCTGGGTCACACGACCTTCCCGATCCTCGATATCGACCATGTCGAAGTAGGCGCCTACATCCGCAACACGATGGCGGTGGACAAGAACATCAGCCGCGAGACCGCACTGCTCGATATCTACCGCGTCATGCGCCCCGGCGAGCCGCCGACCCTGGAAGCCGCGGAAACGCTGTTCGAGTCGCTGTTCTTCGATAGCGAGCGCTACGACCTCTCCGCCGTGGGCCGCGTGAAGATGAACATGCGCCTCGACCTCGACGCGCCCGATACTCTGCGCACCCTGCGCAAGGAAGACATCCTCGCCGTGGTCAAGACCCTCGTGAACCTGCGCGACGGGCGCGGCGACATCGACGATATCGACAATCTCGGCAACCGCCGCGTGCGCTCGGTCGGCGAGCTGATGGAGAACCAGTATCGCGTCGGTCTCCTGCGCACGGAACGTGCGATCCGCGAGCGCATGTCTAGCGTCGATATCGACACGGTCATGCCCCAGGACCTCATCAACGCCAAACCGGCGGCTGCCGCCGTGCGCGAATTCTTCGGCTCCAGCCAGCTCTCGCAGTTCATGGACCAGACGAACCCGCTCTCCGAAGTCACCCACAAGCGCCGCCTCTCCGCGCTTGGCCCCGGCGGCCTGACCCGCGAGCGTGCTGGCTTCGAGGTGCGCGACGTGCACCCGACCCACTATGGTCGCATCTGCCCCATCGAGACGCCCGAAGGCCCGAATATCGGCCTGATCAACTCGCTGGCGACCTTCGCGCGCGTCAACAAGTACGGCTTCATCGAAAGCCCGTATCGCAAGGTCATCGAAGGCAAGCTGACCGACGACGTCGTCTACCTCTCCGCCATGGAGGAGATGAAGCACACCGTCGCGCAGGCGAACGCCAAGCTGACCCATGACGGCGGTTTCGAGGACGAGATCGTTTCGACCCGGAAATCCGGCGACTTTATGATGAACCCGCGCGAGAACGTGGACCTGATCGACGTGTCGCCCAAGCAGCTCGTCTCGGTTGCCGCCTCGCTCATCCCGTTCCTGGAGAATGACGACGCCAACCGCGCGCTCATGGGCTCGAACATGCAGCGTCAGGCCGTGCCGCTGGTCAAGGCCGAGGCTCCGCTGGTCGGAACCGGCATGGAAGAGCGGGTCGCGCGCGATTCCGGCGCGTCCATCGTCGCCCGCCGTGGTGGTGTGGTCGATCAGGTCGACGCGATGCGCATCGTGGTGCGCGTCACCGACGATCTGGCCCCCGGCGATCCCGGTGTCGACATCTACCGCCTGCGCAAGTTCCAGCGCTCGAACCAGAACACCTGCATCAACCAGCGCCCGCTCATCAAGGTGGGCGACCGGGTGCAGCGCAACGACGTGATCGCCGACGGTCCGTCGACCGATCTGGGCGAACTGGCGCTCGGCAAGAACGTGCTCGTCGCGTTCATGCCGTGGAACGGCTACAACTTCGAGGACTCGATCCTGATTTCGGAGCGGATCGCCAAGGAGGACGTCTTCACCTCGATCCATATCGAGGAATACGAGGTTTCCGCCCGCGATACCAAGCTTGGACCGGAAGAGATCACCCGCGACATCCCGAATGTCGGCGAGGAGGCCCTGCGCAACCTCGACGAGGCGGGCATCGTCTATATCGGCGCGGAAGTCGCGCCGGGCGATATCCTCTGCGGCAAGATCACGCCGAAGGGCGAAAGCCCGATGACGCCGGAGGAAAAACTCCTGCGCGCCATCTTCGGCGAGAAGGCGTCGGACGTGCGCGACACCTCCATGCGCATGCCCCCGGGCGATTTCGGCACCGTGGTCGAAGTGCGTGTCTTCAACCGCTACGGCGTGGAGAAGGACGAGCGCGCGCAGCAGATCGAGCGTGATGAGATCGAGCGTCTGATGCGCGACCGCGACGACGAGCGCGCGATCCTCGACCGCAACATCGACCAGCGCCTGCTCGGCCTGCTCGACGGCCAGACGGTCTCGAAGGGGCCGAAGGAACTGCGCTCCGGCGCGACCGTGGATGCCGAATCCATGGGCCAGATCATGCGCGCCGACCGCTGGAAGATCGTCGTCGAGGACGAGGCGATCATGCGCGAGATGGAAGCGCTCAAGGAGCAGTACGACAACCAGAAGAAGACGCTGGACCGCCGCTTCGACGACAAGGTCGAGAAGGTGCGCCGCGGCGACGACCTGCCCCCGGGCGTGATGAAAACCGTGAAAATCTTCGTCGCCGTGAAGCGCAAGCTTCAGCCCGGCGACAAGATGGCCGGCCGTCACGGCAACAAGGGCGTCATCTCCAAGGTGGTGCCGCAGGAGGACATGCCCTTCCTCGCCGACGGGACGGCGGTCGATTTCGTGCTCAACCCCCTCGGCGTGCCATCGCGCATGAACGTGGGCCAGATTCTGGAGACGCATCTGAGCTGGGCCTCCGCCAATCTCGGGCGCACGATCCAAGACGCGCTGGAGGCCTATCGTCACGACGGCGACATGACCCCCGTGAAGGGCGCGATGAAGGATGCCTATGGCGAGGACGTCTACGACGACGCCTTCACGCCGATGACCGACGATGAGTTCATCGAGGCCGCCGACAACGTGACGCGCGGGGTGCCCTTCGGTACGCCGGTCTTCGACGGGGCCAAGGAAGCCGATATCGTCGAGAACCTCAAGAAAGCGGGTCTCGACGAGAGCGGACAGGTCACGCTCTATGACGGGCGAACAGGTGACGAGTTTGCACGCAAGGTGACTGTCGGGTACAAGTACCTCCTGAAGTTGCATCACCTTGTCGATGACAAGATCCACGCGCGCTCGACCGGTCCCTACTCGCTGGTCACGCAGCAGCCACTGGGCGGTAAGGCCCAGTTCGGTGGACAGCGCTTCGGCGAGATGGAGGTCTGGGCGCTGGAGGCTTATG
>Ga0209831_1001407_pt1 | contig 22114 bp, 18 predicted proteins | sample Maine_Asex4_meta_FD_187451 | JGI IMG/M metagenome (GOLD analysis project Ga0209831, IMG submission 187451) | Marine algal microbial communities from Maine, USA - Maine_Asex4_metaG (SPAdes) (version 2) | ecosystem: Host-associated > Algae > Red algae > Unclassified | place: Maine, USA | collected... | reverse complement strand
ATTTGCATTCGGTTGTGTTCGGTTGTGTTCGGTTGTGTTCGATTTGGTGACCCCACCTCATGAAAACATGAGCCGCGTGGCGGGTAAGCTTTAAATATACGGTTCCGCAACCGATTGACGCCTTTAATAAATTGGCCTCTCGTGCGATATTGTGGCACCTTTCAAGAAGCGAAACCACCTATATCTGGAAACCGACAGTGCTACGAACCCATACTTGCGGCGAACTCAACAAAGATCACATTGGTCAAACAGTAACGCTTTGCGGATGGGCCGCAAAAATCCGTGACCACGGGGGCGGAAAGTTCATCGATCTTCGTGACCGCTACGGCCTCACGCAGGTTGTCATTGACTCAAAGGCTCCGGCCGAAGCGATGGAGGCCGTTCAATCGGTTCGGCCAGAATGGGTCATCAAAGTCACCGGCGAAGTCAGGGTGCGTCCCGCAGGCCAAGACAATCCTAAGATTACGACGGGCGAAATCGAGCTGCACGTCACCGAGTTCGAAGTACTTAACCCATGTAAGACGCCGCCATTTGTTCCCAACCAAAAAGATCTTCCCAACGAAGACCTGCGGTTGAAGCACCGCTACTTAGACTTGCGTCGACAGGGAATGCAGGACACGCTTGTGCTACGTAGTCGCATCATCAAAGCGATGCGCGACTACAGTGAGAAAAATGGTTTTATCGACGTGGAGACACCGATCCTCGGCCGGAGCACCCCAGAAGGTGCTCGCGATTACTTAGTTCCTAGTCGCGTGCACAATGGCGAGTTCTACGCCCTGCCCCAATCGCCTCAGATCTACAAACAGATCATGATGGTTGCTGGTTACGATCGCTATGTACAAGTCGCCCGTTGTTTTCGTGACGAAGATCTTCGCGCTGATCGCCAACCTGAATTTACGCAATTGGACATGGAAATGTCGTTCGTCGATTCTGACGATGTCATCGGGATGATGGATGGCATGATGCAAGAGTTAGCCAAAGATATTCTCGACATTGATTTGAAGTTGCCGTTGCCGCGACTTACCTACGATGACGCGATGACGCGGTTTGGTCATGATGCTCCTGACATGCGGTTTGATGTTGAAATTGTCGATTTGACTGACATCGCCAAGAAAACAGATTTTCGCGTATTCCGTAGCGTTGCCGACAGTGGTAATTTCGTCCGCGCGATCGTTGCACCAAACGGTCAGTCGAAGTACTCACGCCGCGGTATTGATGATTTGACGAAGTTTGTCCAAGAGAACTTCGGCGCTAAAGGTTTGGCGTGGTTCCGCGTTGAAGACGACGGAACACTCAATTCAACGATTGCAAAAAACTTCAAGCCGGAAGAGTTGGCTGAGATCGCAACAAAGACGTCGGCCAAACCGGGCGACCTGGTTCTTATTATCGCCGACACGTGGGAAACGTCTTGTAAGGCCCTTTACGCGCTCCGAAAGCGGATTGGTGTCGATTTAGAGTTGTATGATCCAAAGGAAATGCACTTTTCCTGGGTCGTCGAATTCCCGATGTTCGATCGTGACGAGGAGGGGGATCGTTGGAACGCGATTCACCATCCTTTCACCGCTCCGTTGGAATCCGATTTGGAGCTATTGAAAACGGACCCTGGGAAAACCCGGGCTCAGGCCTACGATCTTGTGATCAACGGCTACGAAGCGGGCGGTGGCACGATTCGTATTCACGATAGTGGTATCCAGCAAGACGTGTTTGGCCTGCTGGGGCTCGACGAGCAAGCGGCTCAGGAGCGTTTTGGATTTCTCTTGGACGCACTTAAATACGGCGCTCCTCCCCACGGCGGAATCGCGTTAGGCATTGACCGCGTCGTGATGTTGTTCGCTGGACTAGAGAATATCCGTGATTGCATTGCGTTCCCCAAAACGCAGAAAGCCACAGATATGATGACCGACGCCCCCAACGTTGTTGAAACGCTTCAATTGAAGGAATTGGGAATCGAACTGGCGACCAAAGACGACGATTAGCGGCATTTGAGAGAAATTGCCTGAATTTGCCCAATAAAATGCTACGGTAGACCAACGGTTAGCTAAGGAATCAAACGATTCTAAGAGCTGCGCGACGCATGTCCGTGTCGCGCTTAAACCGAAGGTTAGCTGTTCATTGTTCTATTCGGGAGTACCGCGTGGGTTACGTCATAGCGATCTGTCTGGGCGTGTTGGTCTACAGTTTTTTCCGCTGTATCGCTGGCGGTTTTTATACCGTCAGTCCCGACCAGCGTGCCGTGGTGACCAGCTTCGGCAAAGCACAGCGGCTGAAGCCGGCGTCTGAATCTTTGGACGACCCCTCGCAAGAAAATTCAGCGACGTCGTTGCCAGAGGAAGACGTGCAGCGATATGAATATCCGCAGGTGCGTGTCGTTGGGCCAGGCGGCCCCTATTTCAAGATGCCCTGGCAAAAGGTGCATAAGATCAGCGTTGCGACTCAGGCCGTTGATCTTTCTTGGGATCCCACGAAGAGCCAAGACACGATCGAAGCGGTCACCAAAGACAATTTAACGACTGGAATCAACGGTCAAATTCGCTATCGCATCAGCGCGAACAATCTTTACCCCTACCTGTTCGGCGTCGACAGCCCGCTTGAGCATGTGATGGGGTACTTCGTTTCGGTGTTACGTGAACGGGTCGCTAATTTCGTCGATCCGCGAGGCGCTGAGCTTCTGAGCGAAGATTTAGTGGGTAAAGATGGTAACCCAGAAGTCTCGACAAGCGGGACTGCCGTCGAATTTTCCGAAGGCGTTTCTATCAACGACCTGCGTAAAAATTTACCGCTGCTGAATCAATACATGGAAGAACAGTGTCAGGCAACGTCGGGACGCTACGGCATTGAACTCGATGCGGCGTTAATTACGGAGATTGATCCGCCGGCAGAAGTTGATCGAGCCCTGTCCGCAATCAACAGCACTCGCAATCAGGTGGCCGGCGATTTGAGCACTGCCCGTGCCGATGCTGAACAGCAAATCACGATGAGTGCGCGGGCCGTGGAGATTTCGACCAACAATGCGCAAGCCGAGGTCGCTCCACTGCGAGAGTTAGCCGCGACGTTGACCCGAATTAAACAGCAGGGAGGTTCAGATTGTTTAAAGGCGTATCTGAGGAACCTACGAATTCCGCTGTATGGTCGTGCCAGCCGCGTTGTTCAGTTGGCCGGCGACCAGTCCACTGTGAAATCACAGGAGGAAAATTAGATGGATAACGATATCGAAGAACTATTGCAAACAATAGAAAATTTTAACGTAGGCGGGGTTGGTTTGACTATCGCATTTGTTTTCGGTCTGATGTTGTTGCCAATGCTATTAGCAATCGCGCGTTGGTTTGGCCTATACACTTGCGTGCGAGAATGCGAGGCGCAAGTCTACACGTTGTTTGGCAAAGTCATGGGGACGATGGACAAGCCGGGGCTACGTTTTCCTTTAGTTGATTTTGGTCCGCGGGCGATGCTGCTGCCAATGTTCGGTAAAAAGTATTCCGTCAATACTTCCTTGCGTCAGCACTATATGCGTAACCAAATGGTCAACAGTGAGGAAGGCACGCCGATGGGCGTCGGGATCTGGTATGAGATGCGTGTTTCGAATCCGATGTCGTATCTGTTCACCAACGCTAATCCCGAAGGCTCTCTGCAAGCTAACGTTACCAGTTCGACCATTTCCACCCTCTCAAATCTTGAAATGGAAACGATGCTGGAGAATCGTCACTCGCTCAGCCGAACTGTCCGACAGGCCGTTTCGCCGCTATCTGAGAAGTGGGGATATAAGCTCGGTTCGGTGTACATTCGCAAAGTCGCTTTCACCGATCGTGCCATGGTGGAGAACATTACCGAGAAAGTCGTTAAACGCTTGGTTCAAGTAACCAGTGCAATGAAACAGGACGGTGAAAACCGCGTGGGACTTATCAAGAGTGAAACTGCATTTAAGGTATCTCAGAAAATGGCCGAAGCATCCGCTTCGCGACCGGAAATTGTAGGACAGACGCTAAACGAGATTTCCAGTGACGACCCTGAAGTGCTTGATGCGGTACTTGAAGTGATGGAAGTTGACCAGTTGTTGGAATCCGGCGCGACGTTGGACATCCTGCCACAGTCAAGCAATGTGTTGTTGCAGTTGGGCCAACGCAAACCTGAACTCCGTTTGTAGTTGACGGGGCCACGAGTTTTTAAGTGTCATGCAAACCCCTACGTTCCCGTTCTTTTTAGTGGCTGTAGCGATATTCAGGGTTACAGGTGGTGCTTTCTGATGGCACAGCAAATCTCTCACTCTGTAAAAACAACTTGGTGGATTAAGATAGAGACGTCTATTCTTTCAAGGAAAACGTCTCATGCCGCAAACTGTGCTGACCATCATCGGAACGCGTCCCGAAGCCATCAAACTGGTCCCGCTCGCCCTCGAATTTGCTCGCCGACCCAACGAATTCAACTCCGTCGTCTGTGCCACGGGCCAGCATCGGGAGATGCTTGATCAAGTTTTGGAAACTTTTGGCGTCAAAGCGGATCATGATCTTAACCTCATGGCTCCTAACCAATCTTTGGCGCAGGTCACAGCCAGAGCCACGCAAGGCTTGGATGAAGTTTTTGCGGAGGTGAAGCCAGACGTCTGCTTGGTGCAAGGCGATACATCGACCGCGTTTTGTGGTGCTTTGGTTGGCCACTACCATCAAACGAAAATTGGACATGTGGAAGCGGGCTTGAGGACAGGTAATAAGTTTTCTCCCTTCCCCGAAGAAATAAACCGACGGTTGATTGGACGGTTGGCCGACCTACACTTTCCTCCTACCGCTCACGCTCAGAAAGCCTTGCTGGACGAAGGAACCGACCCGGCGGCGGTGTTTGTAACCGGCAATACAGTCATTGATGCTCTGTTGCTGATGCAGGAAAAAGTCAAACAGCAAACACCGCCTGAGATCGTTTCCTTAGAAGATAAGATCGGTGATGCGCGTGTTGTTTTGGTGACCGGACATAGACGCGAAAGCCACGGTCAGGGATTTGAAAACCTTTGCCAGGCCATTCGAACAGTCGCCGATGATGTAAAAGACGTCATCTTTGTGTACCCCGTCCACCTTAACCCCAAAGTTCAGGATCCCGTCAATCGTATTCTTGGCGGCCACGATCGGATTATGCTGATCTCTCCGCTGTCTTACGAGCCGTTTGTGTGGCTAATGAATCGAGCTACGGTCGTGTTGACGGACTCCGGCGGCGTCCAAGAAGAGGCGCCTTCTCTAGGCAAGCCCGTGCTGGTGATGCGAGACACGACCGAACGTCCCGAGGGTGTGGAAGCAGGCAATGCGAAGCTCGTTGGAACCAATAAGCAGGTCATCATCGAAGAACTGAGTAAATTGCTGACCGATGAAGGAGCGATCCAAGCCATGGCACAAGTGCAGAATCCCTACGGAGATGGTACCGCGTCAAAACAGATCGCAGACATCCTAACGCAGCAATTTTCTTAATCCAGCAATTTTCTAAACGTTGCTTCCACCGATGAACCACGCCTGAACGAAACACGACCTACAAGCCCGTCGAACAACTGTCCGGCGAGCTATTAGAGCCTCCTATCATGCAACCGTTCCATCCCGTATTCCGACATCTTTGGTATCTGTCTGCGATAGTGATGGTCGGTTTAGTCGTCTTGGGTTTTGCCTATGAGAAACTGAGCGGAAACACATCGGGGATGGCGATTTTGGGATTTACCGCCTCTATTGTCCATGCTGCCGCGTGGTGGTTTACGCTGGGCGTCACGTCACCACTGAAAAAATTCTTAGCTTGTGGATTGTTGTTCGTCGGTGCGATGACAAGTTGCACGGTTGGCCGATTCGGTTTTCTTGCGATCGCCGAACAATCCTACCTCCCTCTGTTGGCCAATTTGCAATCCATCACTATCTTATTAGCAATTTGGTGGCTGTCTCTGGCGGTTGTAAATGGCGTCGCAAAAGAGTTAATGAGATGGCGTTTAAATTACAATGACGCGCCAATATCTCCGCGCACGTCATTGGCTGATATGTTTCAACTGACGGCCATCGCGGGAATCATCTTAGCCTTCTCCAGTTCTTCGTTAGGTAGGCCTGAATACGTTTCAGTGATTTTAGTTTCAATCTGCTTTCATGTGGTTCTGCTGATCCCGTTGTCGATGTTGATTATGAGCAGGCGACGCCAGAGTATTTCTCGGACGGTCTTGAAGATTGCCGCTTTCGTCGGATTGTGCATTTTATTGTTGTTAGTGTTTTCGCGCTATTTTGGTGATGAGTTTGAGCGCGTTTCGGACGTCGCTGTCGGTTTAAGTGCGTTGGTTGTCCCGTACGTTCTGATGTTGTTGTGGGGACGAGAAGGCCGGCTCAGCCTAAGTTCTGGCTGGTTTAAGCAGCCGTAATATCTGCCGTGTAAGATTGTTATTTTCGAAAGACTGTTTATGACCGTTATGGGCTTCAAAGCCCTGATTGTGGACAAAATACCGCAGTGTTGGAGCGTTAATTGTCCATTGGAAATGCAGTACACAGATCGGTTGATTTTCTTTCTCGCCGCGTTCTGAATTTTAAATTCGGTCGCGGCGTTTTTTTATAGCAAAGGGACCAGTTAAGATGAGCTGCATCGTTCATCTCAAGGTTAGCGTCACGGCGCGAGCCATACGATATTACACGGACCGGGAGGATGGCGACTCACCCCTAGAACAAGAGTCTACAATTTTTCTCTGTCTTCTAGGAGAATCGTTAGATTTGCAGAGGCTTTTCAAGGCACTAATTCTCTTCGAATTTCCTTCAACCAAGATGGCTGTCGTCGAGGGCTGAAGGATACCGAAATTGTCTACTGTATTTTTTGATAAGGGTGTTGAAGAAGTCGGGGATGAAACGATTATGATCGCCTTTTTCGAAAGTTTCTGCGAACCTTAGGCTTGCCTCTTGACACTAAAGGAAAGATCGGGCATCCTACTGCAACTTGATAGTGACGCCTTTGGTGGCACGGTCAATCGGGATCGTAGCTCAGTCGGTAGAGCAACGGACTTTTAATCCGTAGGTCCAGGGTTCGAGCCCCTGCGATCCCACTTGGTATCTAAATCACCCGGTAAAAGGCATCTTCAAATGTTTTGCCGGGTTTTTCTACGCGCTGCTCCTGCTGAGTTTGCGTACTCGCTACCACGACTCAGGCGGCGACGCCGCACTGCCCGCGTCGATTTGCAGAACGCCTCCCGCAGGAGTCGCATCATTCGTTGTCTGGGGCGTAGAGGTGTTCCGTATTTGGCCGTCCCCCTTTGCTCCCAAATCCCAGGTATTCACGATAGCGGTGGATACATTTTTGGCTACGCTAATTTCTTTGTCTTGTTGGAATTCCCCAAGAAAAGTAGACGGTGAATCAGTGCTAATCTTTGGGTAAAAAATGCTGTTTGCTTCTCTCTGAATCCACCAACAATGGCAGTTTGAAAGCCCTATTTCAACAACAAACATTGTGCAAGTAACAGTGGACTGACGTAATCAGGCGCCGAGTGCAATCGTGTCGAGTTGTAAAATCGTTCGATATAGTCGTTGGCAACGCGCACTGCCTGCTCGTGTGTTTCGTCGTTTTCGTAATAGAATTCTTCAAACTTGAACGTTTTGAAGAAGCTCTGCATCGGCGCGCTCTGCATCGGCGCGTTGTCGTAACAGTTTCCTTTTCGGCTCGTGCTTTGCAGGAAATCGCAATCGGCAAGTCGTTTGCGGAATGCTTTGCTTGCGATTCACGATTGGAATGGATGACCAAACCTAGGGCTGGCTCTCGTAATGGGGAGTTTCCGGCCTCTCCTTTTCATATGTTTGCGACCGGTCCGATGAGCAACTTCAAAGGACGACCGTAAGTCAAATAGAAAAACGACTGGTCGAAATCGACAGCGAACTTCCGGGCTTGTTGATCAAGTGAGCCGTGCTTGGGTTTATAACAAAAATTGATCCTACGGATGTATGCCCTGCCTTTGTCCGGAGGGTAGCCTTCCTAACCCCACATCCAATCAAAACACCGACCCTAATCTTCAGTGTTGGCAAACCAGTAGCTTCCGTAAAAAATCAGCTTATAAAACTAAGCTGAATTCATAGCACTGTTGAAAAACGTCTTACTCAGGAAACTCCATCGAGAATTCCGCCTGTTTTGCTTCCATAATTTGGTTTCCCTGCTCGACGAGCTTCTGGCCCTCCTCGAGCATTTTTTGGCTCTTCGTTGAGTCCTGGTCACTGCTTGACGCTAACTTCTCCGCCGAAGCGAGAAGCCGCTGCCCCTTCTTCACCATACGCTCGCCCTTGTTCCATTGCTTGCCGAGGTCCTTAGCCGAACTGGCGCGTTGGATCATCTGGTCACCTGCCGATGACGAAGTCGCACAACCGGACACGATGAACAACAAAGATGAAAAGAGTACGAAACTGGCGATTCGATTCATAAGGCACCTGTGATAAGTATGGTGGGCGGCGAAACGGGGACAGAACATCTTTGCCAGTCCAATTTATCGGATCATTTCACGATCTCACTTCAACGAAAAGACATTTTGCAAAAGAATCGCTCAAGTATTCAGCGATAGCACCTTCCGCTATCGCGTGCCGAATGGAACATGCGGTGACAATTTACGGCTAACGCAAGAAGATTTCATCAAGTCCGCCGTCGATATTGATGGTCGGTGTTTTGAAAGTCTACACGTTCATCTAGCGTTGTCGCAAACGGACATCCATCGCAATCACCGCAAGAATCGGAGTAGCTATACTAATGTTCTTCTTAGGAAACTTTTAGCAGGGCGGAAATGACTGAAACTGAGATTCACTCTTTGGCGAGGACTCCGGCTTTCCAAGCTCTTTCGACGTATCTGGCGAAACATTCTTGAAGGAATGAAGTCTGCGGCGTTCTATTGCTCTGCCAACAATTTAGCGCTGTCCAGCGTCGGCGTCGATTGTTGGGGCGTTGCTTGGCATTCCACAACATCTGTTTGGTTCAATCGTTGATGCGGGTACAAAAATCGGCAATGTGCGCGAAGAGGTTTTGTCGGAGACCGGTTTAAGCGGCGAAATTGGGGTTATCTTACCTGCGTCTCACGACACCGGATCGGCGATCGCCGCGGTACCGGCGGAAGAAGATTCGAATTGGACCTGTTTGTCCAGCGGAACCTGGTCTCTTTTGGGGGCCGAGTTAGCTCAGCCTGTGACGACGAAGGAAGCTTGCGACGTTCCGTTTACCAATGAACTTGGCGTCAATGGTTCGGTTCGATTTTTGAAGAACATTACAGGGGTGTGGATCATCCAGGAACTACGGCGGGAATTGGTCGATGGCAATGGCGACATGCCGGAGTTTTCAGACATGATGAAGCAAGCAGAGTCCGCGGATGCTTTTCAAGTTTTGTTTGACACGGCGGCTTCACAATTTCTTGAGCCCGGCGAAATGTCAAAGAAGATTGGCGACTATGGTCGCAAGACGGGGCAAGCTGACTTGCAAGATACTGTCGACTTCGTCCGCAGCAGTCTCGAAAGTTTGGCGTTATGTTACCGCGATACGCTCAAGCGTTTAGAGAAGACGTATTGGGCAAACATTTGATACGCTGCATGTTGTCGGCGGCGGATCTCAGAGCGGGCTGTTGAATCAGTTTATTGCCGATGCGATCGACTGCAATATTATTTGCGGTCCTGTTGAATCAACGGCGATCGGCAACGTAATGGTTCAATCGCTGGGAATGGGAATGGTGGAAGGGTTGGATGAAGCTCGCGCCATCGTTAGAAAATCATTCAATCCCCAAGAAGTCGTGCCAAGTTCAACCAAAAGCGAATGGAACGACCGCAATATCGTTCTCTTAAATGGGTATAACCAGTTTGTGAAATTTTAACATCCGGGCTTGTAGATTTTATCAGCCGTCACGCGATAGCGTCCGGTTTAATGGCAACCAACGACCGGGGGCTATCGCCCAGCGGCTGATAAGACTTTCCGTCGGATCATTTAAAGTAAGTGCCATTTTGGTCGAGGTGCTTTATACGTAACTCGCTCCCCAGTTTTCGGGTGGTTAAATTCGATCGTCCAAGCGTGTAAACACATCGGAGGATCGTCGATAGTAAGCGTTTGCGTCGCAGGCTGATTGGGACTTTTCGATTCGGCGCCGGAGTCATACGCTGGATCACCTTGGATGGGGAAACCTAAATGCGAAAGGTGGATGCGGATTTGGTTCGTCCTACCTGTCTTGGGGCGACAAATCAACAAGGATGTGCCATCGTCAAAACGCTCTATCACCTCAAAAGAGGTCGATGCGGATTGGCCATCGGCGCTGACCGACCGAGTGCCCACTGTTGATGGTTCGGTCGATATGGGTTGGGCGCACTCAAAGGTATCGTCGGGACAATGGGCGGAAACCCTAGCGAGATAGGTCTTAGTGACGGTTGCGTTCTTGAATTGAGGGAAAAGCTCGTTGGCATGGCGTTTCTTTGTCGCGTAAACTACAACGCCAGTCGTATTCGCATCCAAGCGATGAATCTGACGAAGCTGATGGTCGTTGTACACTAATCCTAAAAAATAGCTCAGCGTGTTGCGATTGAATCGGCCACAAGGATGCATCGGTAGCGGAGCCGGTTTATCAACGACGACAAGCGCTTCGTCTTCGTGGATGATTTTGACATCGCAGTTGACCGACGGTTCGGTAAGCTGCGGTGTTGAGTGTTCGAGTCGCCAGCCGGCCCTGACAATTGTATCGCCTGTGATCGGTTGATCTTTATAGGTGATCCGTTGATTATCCAACCGCTCTTGCCAGAACGGACGGTCCAACGTGGCGTGCATCCCGACCAAGAAATCAATTACCCGTTCATTGTCAAAACGCAATGGGACGTTCATCGGCCGGACGTTGTCGTAGGCAATCGAACCTGGCAAGGGCTCAACGGCCAAACGCAATGCCTCGGTTCGCTCCGCTGCGGCAGCCGCATGTTTCTGCTTCGGCGTTTGATAGCAGTGGGGGCAGCAATGCGGAGGCTGATAGTGGTCGGACTGCTGATCTTCCAAGGTCAGCACCGTCTGACACGCGTAGCACTGCTGAGCTTCGGTTTCGGCCAAGCTTGGATCGACAGCAACGCGTTTGTCAAAAACGAAACAATCGCCATCGTAGTGATCGCCTCCAACTTCTTCAAAATACCGCAGTATTCCGCCGTCCAATTGATAGACTTGTTCGAAACCATTCTCCTGCATTAGCGGACCAGCTTTTTCACAACGGATTCCGCCGGTGCAAAACATCACAACCGGTTTCTGTTTGGAACCCTCGGGCAGCTGATTGATCGCATCAGGGAACTTTCGAAAATGATCGACGCCGATGGCAGTCGCCGTTTCAAAGGTGCCGACTTCAATTTCGTAGTCATTTCGTACATCCAGAAGAGTGATGTCCTTGCCTTCATCCAGCCATTGTTTTAATTCAGCCGCCGAAAGTTTGGGGCTGGTGCGTTTTGCCGGAACGATGGACTCAACACCCATCGATATGATCTCTTTCTTTAGCCGCACCAGCATCCGGCTGAACGGTTGATGGTCACTGAGACTTTCTTTGATCGGAAGATTGTCAAAGTCAGGATAACGGGTTAAATGAGCAAGGTAGTTGTCGATAGACTCCCTTGTCCCGGCGACGAACATGTTGATGCCCTCGGTGGAAACGAGAATCGTACCTTTGAGACCTAACGAACGGCAAATCGGCAACAAATCGGCTTTGACGGCAGCAGGTTCCTTAATCGGAACAAACTTGTAGGCAGATATATTTATAAAGGTTTCTGGCATGGTTGGCGGCGGATGGATTTCGATCCTCTGATGGGCTTTGATAAATCTAGGTCGGTGAAATAGTTACGTATTTTATTGGAACATTGAACCCGAAATTGTGGAGACTTTCGAACGTTTGCGTTAGTATTTATTATTGAATTGTAGATAAAAAATCCAATAAGGCGACGTGACTTGCCGAATAGGACGTTGTCAGCCTCTCCCATTCGCTACCCTTGCTTCAAAATGCTCTGATGGCTAAAAAACAGAACCCCTATCAGTTATGGCTGGGTTTAAATCCTAAACTCACCAATCCTAATTTGTTTCAGCTTCTCGGGGTAGATCCGCGCGATACAGACGAAGCGGCGATCAAGCAAAAAGCGGTTGGTTCAGCAAAAGTGTTGTTGCAAAAATTAAAGGCTGTCGAAGTAAAGAGTGACGCTGAAAAAGTGTTCAAGCAAAAGCTACATGCGAAGATCGTATTGGCTCATGAGACGCTGGTAACGCCCGAGAAACGAAAACAATATCGACGGGCACTGATTGCTAAAGCGGAGGCTGTAAAACAGAGCGCTTCGAAGACCCTTCCGGCCCCTCCAATTACCACCGCCACCAATCGGGCCGCGCCGACGTCGCCTCCGAAAATTCCAAATACTGGAACCCCTAACGCCGCGAACCCCACTGCGGGAAGCCCGCTGGTCGGAGCTCCCTCTGAAATTCCGTCTGCGATTCCAATGGCCATGCCGGTCTCTTCGGTGCCCCAAACGACCGGAGCGACAAGCGACACAGCGGAGGCGCCTGCGTTTTCGATGGTTGATGCGCCGGCGGGACAGTCGGAGCCGAATTTCGACACCCTCGACGCTCAACCTCAAGTCAGAGTCTATGCAAAGAAACGGAAAACAAGTCGCAGTTGGGTAGTTCCGATCGTCGTCTTGACCCTTGTGGTTGGCGGCGTCGGTGGACTCATTTCTATGATGACCAAATATAGCAATATCTTCGAGCTTATTCCTAGTCTAAAGGAGAAGGTGACGGTTGTTTCGCCAAACGAACCCAATGATCCGGCACCGAACGCAATTGCCAAAGATGAATCTAAAACCAAGTCGCTGACGGTACCTGAAACGCCTCATCAAGCGATAGATTACAGGGGCGATGAAGACCCGGATAGGGAGGGGGCAAATGTTGAGAAGCCGCTGCTAGACGAAGAAGAAAGTGTGGGCAGCATGACGAAGCCAATTGAAGCAGCGGAGATGAAGCCAGACAAAAAGAACTCTCAAAGCAATCAACCTAGTGCCAAAGAAGACGATCCCAAAAATACTAGCTTTGATGGCTCACCTAAAGAAAATCGCAAGATCGTCGATGCCAGAATAAACACGATTCGACTGGCGTTGCACCGCAGTCGGGATGCATTGTTTCGGCAGGATCTCTTATTGGCGAAACATTTCAATGGCGACGTGAGAAATCTGCTTAAGCGATATGAGATCTCTGAAGACGAGGCGGTTGCGCCGGAGCAGCGCGGTTTAATTCGCGCGGTCAAAACCAACCAACAGGTCATCAAGTGGGTGGATGATTTTTGGAAACAGGTAAAGTCGTCCTCGATTGAAATGTCAGGTGGCGACAGTATAAAGATTGGTGATAAAACGATGGCTCTGGTCGAAGGGACCGATGAAGGTGTCGTTTTGAGGATCGCTGGGCAAAACGAGGCTATTCGATATTCCGATTTAACGCCGGTCTTGGCGACCACGCTTGGAGCGCTGGGGGCAAAGGAAAGTGTACCGCGTTGGAATCTCGCGCAGGCAGCTTACTTGGGCATGATGTCCGATCAATATCCTGACGCGAAGCAACTTCAGTACCGAATCCTAAACCAACTAAAAATCGACGGCTTCGACATTGAGAGCAAAACGATTTCTGATTTTACCGAACCAGATTGGTTTCAACTCGGACTGCCGAAAGAGAAAATGGCACCGCTGGATGACGACCGATTTAATGAAATTATCGCAGATCAGCGCAAGCTGCTCGACTACGAAGATCCATCTGACGTGCCCGTTAAACGGGTCGATGAACTTATTTATAAATTGACCCTGAACGTTCGTAGGAAACCCGCAATTCGTGTGGCCCGTCTTTGGGAAGCCATAACGATAATTAAGAAGGGGCACCGTTTCTGGGATCTAATGTATGTCAACCGCGAATTGAACGATTGCTGTACAGAGGTGGACTTCGGCAAGTCGTTTGTGGATCCAGTTTTACAGATCGCAAAAGAAAACCAGGAACCAGCGATTCAGGATCGAATTGCGCGTCAGATTATTATCTTCGTAAAGCAGTTTGATGGCAATCCAAGCTTCACACCTGCGATGAGGAAGAAACTGGTACAGAATGTGCGAAAGATTGGGAAAGACCTTAAAAGTGGCCAACTGAATGCCATGGCGGAGCAGCTTTCGCCATCGCCGAACTAAGTAACTCTGACGTTTTCAATTTTTCAAAGTCCTGATAAAATTCCGCTTGATTCAATGCACTAGGTTTTTCAGACTAGGCATCCCCATCCTTCGGAATTACTCAATGAAGACTTTCAAATTTTTGGTCCGATTCGCTATCGCTATCACGATGTTGTTACTGCTGGCTTCCTTTTTTACGGGGCCCGTTGAGGCGCTGACGCCAGCGAGTCCGTTTGAAGCGCCCGTTGCGGAGGCGACGGCCGATAGCGAAGTCATTCACAAAGCAACGGACTTGATTGCTACTCATGATAGCGCTGGGGAACTTCAATCACATTCCTTGGCCGGAAACCTGATTACGCTTGGTCTCTTAGTGCTGCTTCAAGCCGTTTTAGGTTTTGACAACTTGCTTTATATTTCGTTGGAATCAAAACATGCTCCGCCAGAAAAAAGAGCTTCGGTTCGTGCGTGGGGAATCGGCATCGCAATTTTCTTGCGAATTGCATTGCTGTGTATTTTGGTGTATTTGCGTGAGCTGTTTGAAACGACTTCGGTGTGTGCGTTTGATTACGAACTTATTAAGGGAAATTTTAATCTTCACAGCGTCATCGTTTTGGTGGGAGGAATTTTCATTATCTATACCGCGATGAAGGAAATTTGGCACATGACGCGTCTGGAGCATGACGGTCACGGTGGAGGAGAAGAAAAGAAGAAATCAATCGGTATGATTATTTTTTGGATCGTCTTGATGAATGTGGTTTTTTCATTCGATTCCATTCTCAGCGCAATGGCTTTGACAAACGTCTTTTGGGTGATGGCCGCCGCGATCGTTATTAGCGGCATTGCGATGGTTTATTTGGCAGATCAAGTGGCAAGCTTTTTAGAGAAGAATCGAATGTACGAAGTTCTTGGTCTCTTCATCCTTTTCATCGTTGGCATCATGCTGATCTCTGAGGGCGGACATCTGGCTCACCTGAACTTGTTCGGCAGCCCGGTAATGCCGATGACCAAGACCACATTTTACTTTGTGCTGGGAGTGTTAGTGCTGACTGACATCGTTCAAGGCCGCTATCAAAAGAAGCTGCTGGCCGACAAGCAACACGCGTAATGAACGTGGGGCAGGTTTTTTCCTGACTTGACGCGCCTGGCAGGTAGAAAACCTGCCCCACAGGCGCGTGAGACAGTCTGGAAAACTGTTCTACAAACTTGTTCCGCTTCGCGGATTGCTATGTTCGAAGTGGATAACTTTCCACTGGTCGTCCACTTTCTGTAATTTTAGATCGATCTGCCTTTGGAACGGACCCGTATACCGTTGATGCGTTGCTGATCCAACAATTACGAAGCTGATCGAAGCGGTTTGAGGGTCGGCGTCCGTCTGATTCTCAAAGTTCTTCACGCCCACAATGCGGAGATTCTCAAAGGTCGTTCTGCCCAGTTCTTTGGTTAAGCGGTCGATGGCCTGCTTTTGATCGGGATGAACCAAAGCTATTATCTTTGGATCATCGTTCGCGTTGGCGGCACGAGCCCCGGAGTAGATTAACTCAAGTGCAAGCTCTCGATCGGTGACGATCGACGATTCGATAACGGCTATCGCGGCGATGAGTGTGGCAACCACCAGCGCCGCGATGTACATGACTTTTTCGCCCGAATACACTGCCAATCCCAATAGGCAGATCGCCAAAAATCCTCCTCCGATGATCGGTAGCAAGGCGTCTTCGGTAAACCATTCAATCATTGTTTGAACTTACAGAGTTAGACATGAGAAACAGAGGCTGGGTTTAGTCTGATGCATTTTAAAACACTGTGAGCGGCAAGGCGCTAGCCGCCGGTATCACGGCCTGTTAACGGTCGGCATCCTACCGGCGGCTAGCGCCTTGCCGCTCACATCATCAGCCTGAGCGGTGTTGCCAAAGCGTACTTCTTTTCACGTATTAGAGTTTCTGCTTTTATTCGTATTGTTCGGACATTGTGAAAGCCGGACTCAATCTAAGTCAGTTGATCGAAACGGAGCAACCACTTTATTGGTCTTGCGTGACCGAGGTTTGGAGAAAATTATCTTCGGTGCATCCGGCGAACGATGGGAATGGCTCGCAGCACTGGTTGTCCGGGATTCAGCCGCAGAATTCGAGGCGGCCAGCCCACTACTTGCCCCCGGCAATTCGATGTCACCTAAATACTTCGACTTCACCTCTGGGTGTTGCACGATCTCTTCGGCCGATCCACTGCAAAGAATTTGTCCCGCGCTGACCACATACGTTCGATCGGTGACCTGTAGAATCTCACGAGCCGCATGGTCGGTAATCAAGATCGCAATCCCCTGTTGGCTTAGCTCCTTGATCACGACTTGGATGCTTTGTACTGTGACGGGGTCAATGCCGGCGAACGGTTCATCCAGCATGATGATCTGAGGGTTTGAGACCAAGCAGCGCGCGATCTCAAGTCGTCGACGTTCGCCGCCGGAAAGATCGCCGGCCTTTGATTTCCGAATGTGCGTGATCTTGAATTGTTCCAATAGCTCTTCGCAGCGCTGTTTTTGTTGGCGACGCGAAAACCCCAGCAACTGCATCATGCCTTTGAGATTTTGTTCGCAGTTGAGTTTCGTGAAGACGCTGGACTTCTGGGGCAGATATCCCATGCCGCCTTCGCGCGAACGCATGTACATGGGCCATTGCGTGACGTCTTTGCCTTGCAGGAATACCTGACCACGATTGGGTTTAACGATGCCGCACATCATCTTGAACGACGTCGTTTTACCGGCGCCGTTTGGCCCCAGCAGTCCTACGATTTCGCCGGAGCTCACCTCCAGCGACACACCATCGACGACTCGCCGTCTGCCGTAAATTTTGACTAATCCGTCGGCTCTTAAAATTGTCATTTGATAAAGGTCATCCGGCCAAAGTTTGGCATATAAGGAATCGGTTCACTTAAGGTATGTGGCCAGAAGACAACGATTCCGCGGCCTATCAATAAATCGCGTTCAAAGAAGCGCGGCCCATCCCACACGCGGCCATCGAGACTCTGGGCACTGTTGTCTCCCATTGGCAGAAACTGGTCCTTGCCGGGATCATCGGAGTCCAAAAGAGGAAACATTGGTTGCGTTTGGCCCTTTTTGGCCATGAACAAGCGACGCGTTTCTTCGGAATTCCAGCGCGTGGGGTTGCGCATCGATTCGATGATCGTGACGGGATCTGCTCTCGTTTCATTGCTCATAAAAGCTGAATCAGCTGTGGAGATGTAGTAGAGATCTCTAAACACCTGTATTCGATTAATCGCGACTTCCAGATTCTGACAACCGATCCCTATCGGTTCGGCGTCGCAGGGATCCTCTTGGGAATAATGCGGCACCGGAATGTCAGTACGCGTATAGGTGCAGCCCGTGAAGTCGATCAGGCTTCCGTTGACCCATAGGTGGATTTTATCGTCTGCGTTAATGATGCGAATGTCGTAGCGGCCAGGACCGGTGATGGGTGTCTGAGCGATAGGTGTATCGACAGGATTACCCTCAAGGTCGGTGAAGGTGATGACCGAATCAGAAACGGGGTTCTCTGGTGTTTGAGCCGAAAGTTCAAGCTTTCCCGATCGGGTATCAAGGGTCATCTGAAAATGGGCTCCGCCTTCGACAATGTCAAAGAACAGATTGCCTGTACCGGATTTGACTTGTAAATCGCATTCAAAACCAATGTCACCCACCCAGTGAAGGCCCTTATTAAACGCCGTGATGAAACCGGGTTTCGTGGGAGAAACTCCGTCGACCTTCATCGCACCGGATACCAATTGGTGGGGGTTGTTCACAGAAATCGTGAAGTCATTGTAGGCGACATAATCATTGATCAAACGACCTGGGGTAGGTGGCGATTGAAAGACATCTCCATTCTTTGACATCTCCAAAATGTTTGGCCAATGTTTATCTTCGGGCCCGTTGTTTCGGAACTTCAGCCAACTTATCTCAGGGCGTTGGGCCGCAGAGAATGCACGTCCTTCGTCGCTAGCTTCCCAATTGGTTTCGCCCGTTCGTTGGCGCCATTGAAGCGGCCATTGAGTCACTTCCAGATCGTGGGCGCGATAGTGGGTGTCGGCGATTTTTTCAATTGAGTGCCACAGTTTCGTCGATGGCTTGCGAGCAATGGCTTTGTCATAGCTGTCGTCGTCAAGTTGCTCCATGGTGTAGATGTCACCGTTTTCGATCAAGATGTTTTCACCAGGCAAACCAATCAATCGCTTGATGTAGTTCTCTTTGGCGATGATCGGGTTTTTAAAAACGATGACATCAAAGCGCTCTGGTTCTTGGAAATCGTAAATGAATTTATTGACCAGTATACGATCGCCGCTGTTGGTCGCATGAGAGGCTTCGCGTTTGCTCATCCGGGTTGTAAAGTGGCACAGAGGACATGTCGTCCCTGCTATATCGACGCCTTCGGGAACACCAACGCGATACTGATGGCCGCATTCGCCACAGCTGAGATCTTTGTGTGAACCCTGTAATGAGGGAGCCATCGAACCCGTTGGAATAATAAACGCCTCGGCTTCGAAGGCACGAAAAACCAACGCCAGCAGAATTGCGATGACGAATGATTCGAACGTCTCGCGCACGCTGTAGTCTTTAAAAAATCCGAAGACGCCACCTGCCGGTTCTTCTGAGGAAACCGTGCTAGTGGACTTCTTGGCTGCAGGGCGATCTTCGCCTGGAAATGAGCGTCGTTTACGTTTGGCCATGTCGAAAAATTTTGGAAAGGGCAGAATGTTTTAGGTTGAGGTCAATTGTAACGGCTTCACAATATGGCGAATACACGAGATTGGCGAAGAACGTGCCTTGATTCCCGACGCCGTGAACGATTTCTGTGCCTTAATCAATTAGCCGTTTTGGAGCTAGCCACGGTTCCGTTCTTTGAAAGCACCGTGGCTAGCGCCAAAACGTCTTATAACGTGCGATTTTTAAACGAAAACTCTTATTGGTTTTGTCTGATACACTGAGAAATTGCGTGGTGTTTCGAAGATTGAAGAAGATTGCAAGCTGGGAAGCGTTACTTCTGTACGATTCCAATCACTCTTTTGATCGGTCCGAAATGGCGGCTGTCGCGCGATACGGCAACATTATCGCCCAGCACAAAATACTCCCCCTGCTTCAGCGTCATCGGTAGCTCAAATTTTGGCGGTGAGGCATCTGAAAAATAGTGGATGTCACGCCAGATTCGGCACCGGTTTACGGTTCCGTTGGACGAACCACTGAAACCAAACTTGAGTCTGGGCACAGACGATTTTGAAGGGATCGCTCGACTGTCAAATCTATCGGGCTTGTCGTCAACTCTATCGAGATTATCTACGAAATCGCTGTCGAGCTCATTTATCAGAATCACGCCATCGACTGAAACCTTAATGCGTTCGTCAATATTTGAAAACAAAAGTGAGAATTCAAATGGACCATTGCCGCCGGACTTAAATGTCCTCTTTGCTGTTGCTGCAGGCTTGACATTGAAGAATGAGATTTCGTACTGAGGTGAACTTAGATCAACCCAAAACGTGACGAAATATGTTCTTTTGGGTCGCCTAATTTGTATCTTGAACTTTGACCCACGCTCCACTTTAAGATCCAGCTGAACCGCCAGTTCGTGCACATCGTTGAGTTTTCGGCTGACATTTTGGTTGAAGCTGTTGTTGTCTTGGATCGCGGGCCACTCCGTTTCGGTAGTTTCATCGGTCACTTTTGTGAAGTGCGGATAGTTGCGTTGGTGTCGGTAGCTGATCCAATCATAACTTTCGTGAGGAAATCCGCGCTGGCGATGCACGAAGGTGCCACCTTCGTTTTCCCAATGATCGGCATTGAATTCTAACTGCCATGGCTTACTCGAGTTTGCTTGGCTGCGCTGATCTGAGTCGAACACGAGATATTGAGTTTGTGCCGAGATGGAATTTGGTTTAACGGCCACATCTTGATTGATGATAATGTTGCCGCCGGTGATCGAAACCGTTTCCCCCGGTAACCCGACGACGCGTTTGATCATCGTGCTACCATTGTTTTCAAAGGCGATGAGGTCCCAGCGCTGCGGGGCATTGCCAGGCGTCACCTGTACACGGTCCGCCGGTTGTGTTTCGGTTTGCACCGGGAATTGAGACCCGCAATTAGGACATTGAGCCGAATTAATATCCTGCCCCTGCCTGCAGGCGAAAGTAAAGTCACACTGTGGGCAGGATTGACGCAAGTGCAATCCGCACAAAAGCGGCGCCATCGAATCGCCAACAATCTCCGCAGGAATAGGTTTCGATTGCCGGCAGCCTAGCGCCATCAACAATACGGTGGTGGCGAATAGGGACCGACTCAAGGGTTTGCTGTACCGGAGAACTTTTGACGGCATCGTGTTAATTGAGATCCAAAAATGGGATATGATAAAGGCTTGTTGATGTCATCTTATAACGTATCGCGGGTAACGGAGTGGGCAATCAAAAATTCTGGATGATCGTCGTTGTTTTGATGATCCCTCTGATCCCATTTCTTTTATTAGGGCACTGGCTGGAACCGCTGATCGAGTCGCAAATTTCGAATGTCTCGACCGCGAAAGCTCAATGGTGGACGGCTTTGCTGGTTGTTTCAAGCCTGACAATCGACATCTTGTTACCCATTCCCTCCAGCGTTTTGTTGGTTTTTGCGGGACGCTGTTTTGGTGTTTGGGGCGGTGCAGCGATTGGATGGCTGGGGTTGAACTTTTCCGCGGCCGTTGGTTTTTGGATCAGCCGACGTTTTGGCCAGCGGGTCGTGGAACGATTTTCAAGCCGCGCCGATGTGGATGACTTTGAGTTGTTCGACGCGGCAGCCGGCTGGTGGGCGCTGGTGGCATGCCGTCCGCTGCCGATCTTGGCAGAAGCGAGCGTCATTTTTGCCGGGCTGAGTGATATGAGAGCCCGCCGTTTTTGGCCTCCGGTAATTTTCGCAAACGGAATCATTGCGTTACTTTACGGCTTGTTGGGCGACTATGCGGGAGGACAGAAATGGTTTGTGGCGGCTGTGATCGCATCGATAGTTTTACCCGTGCTATTTATTGTGCTATGGAGATGGCGTCAGAAGTTTCGTCGGTAACAGAGGGTTACTCAACCAACACGCAGCGGCTAGAATTATAAGGTCCGTTTGCATTGGCTTTGCTGGAGAGAGTGAGGCTGGGCCAATGAATTAAGTTGAATTGTGAGCCGCAAGGCGCTAGCCGAATGGCACTTACTTTAGACGAAACGTGGGATAATTTTATCAGCCGCCAACGGAAAAGCGTCCGGTCCTACGCGCTAAAAACCGGACGCTATCGCGTGGCGGCTGATGCGCAGATGCGTTGCATCAAGCTAAAGTAAGTGCCATTGGGCTAGCGCCTTGCCGCTCAGTTCATCAGCCGAGAGTCAGGCAGCGACCGGAGAAGACCCGTCCTCATGTTTTTAACCCATCATTTTATAAGAGTCCGATGAGCGAAGTAAAAATTTTAAGTCATCCGTTAGTACACTGCCATTTGTCAGTGCTGCGATCCAAAACTACGCCCAATGCTGAATTCCGCCAATCGGTGAAACGGCTGTCGACGTTGTTGGCTTATGACGCTACGTCACAGTTGGAAACCGAACGTTATGACGTTGAAACTCCAATGACGACTTGTGATGGGTTTCGTTTAAAAAAACGGGTTGGTCTCGTTCCAATTCTGCGGGCTGGCGTCGCAATGGTGGAACCTATGTTGGACCTTATCCCAACGTCGGAAGTTTGGCACTTGGGGATGTACCGCGATGAAGCGACCGCCAAACCAGTTCACTACTATAGTAAACTCCCCCAGAGTTCACCTGTCGACGTAGCGTTTGTGCTTGACCCAATGCTGGCGACCGGAGGATCGGCTGCGATGGCGATCGAGGCGTTAGAGGAGTGGGGCGTGGAACACATTAAAATGCTGGCGATCATCGCGGCTCCAGAAGGCATCGACCGATTGCAGCAGCAGTTTCCTAAACTTGAACTGCATGCCTGTGTGGTC